>ERZ795044.558-NODE-558-length-35042-cov-9.597050_pt1 | contig 35042 bp, 25 predicted proteins | sample MGYA00375128_ERZ795044 | MGnify/ENA primary metagenome ERZ795044 (study PRJEB30173, sample SAMN05720213) | anaerobic digester metagenome | isolation source: active sludge of municipal wastewater-treating anaerobic digesters | place: USA | collected 2014-12-22 ...
TCGCGGACTATCCGACCGGCAGTATGAAACCCAAACCCCCTCCGGGGGTGGCGCACAGCGCCGGGGGCGTTGGGATCAAGGGTCGCGGACTATCCGATCGGCAGGATGAAGCCTCAACCCCCTCTGGGGGTGGCGCAGAGCGCAGGTGGCGTTGGGATCAAGGGTCGCGGACTATCCGATCGGCATTAGCCCCAACCCCCTCTGGGGGTGGCGCAGAGCGCCGGGGGCGTTGGGCTCAAGGGTCGCGGACTATCCGACCGGCAGTATGAAACCCAAATCCCCTCTGGGGGTGGCGCGGAGCGCCGGGGGCGTTGGGCTCAAGGGTTGCGGACTATCCGACCGGCAGTATGAAACCCAAACCCCCTTCGGGGGTGGCGCGGAGCGCCGGGGGCGTTGGGCTCAAGGGTCGCGGACTATCCGATCGGCAGTATGAAACCCAAATCCCCTCCGGGGTCGGCTCACAGCGCCGGGGGCGTTAAGCTCGCCCCATGAAAGTTAGTAACGAAGGCCGCAACTTTCGCCGGCGCGGTAGGCTCCGGGGATTTACTAAGGCTGCCTGAAGGTTTTAAAGATTAAAAAAAACAAGGCGCCAAATAAAAGCCGATATTTCCCCTCTTCCTTTCGTCTTAAATCAGATGGGCCGAAGATGAGCGACGCCCGTCAATTTCCGCCACAGAGAGGTGAGCCGTGAATGCTAAGCGAATTGCCTGCGCTTTACTGCTCCTAACCGCGCTATCCGCGCAAGCCCCGGCTCAGGCGCCGCAGAAAAGGCTCTATGTGTCGGCCCTGTCCGCTTCGGGCGTAGCGGCGAAAACAGCCCGCTCGGCGACCGAGGCGCTTACGCTCGCCCTCCTGGAAAGGGCGGGCGACCGGCGCCGCGTGCTTGGAGATGACGACATGCGGGCGCTTTACCGAAGGGCGGAGACGGCCATGGCCGCCGGAAAGGGCTCGGACGAGCAGGTGCGCGAGATCGCCGACGCGGTGGAGGCCGAAGAGATCGTTTACGGCGAGGTGCGCTCCGAGGGGACGCTCCTTCGAATCGTCGTTCACTGCATGGCGCGCCAGGGGGCCAGGGGTAATTTTTACAAAAAGTCCATGGTCGATTTTAGCTGCTCGGAGGCGGAACTGCCCTACTACATGGGAGAGGCGGCGCGAAAGCTTTTAGAGCCCGCTTATAAAATGGCGGTAAAGAGCGCCGAAGGACCCGTGGCGCCCACTCTTGCGCCGATAGCGGTCCTGCGATTCGACGCCGCCGACGGCGCCATGGCGGAGGCCCTTTCTTATCTTAAAGAGGAGCTCGCCGCCGCCGATGCATCCTTCGAAGCGGGCCGCGCGAACGAGGCACTCGAAGCCTACAAGGCCATAATGGAGCGCGTGGAGGGCAGGCTCTCCGAGGAGCACCGCCGTGCCTTAAAACCGTTCAGCGCCGCGGTGCGCGAGCGCATGGACGCTGCTCTTGCCGCAATCGCGGCTATGCACGACACGGCCGGCGACGAGCGGTACCGCGCCTGGCAGTTCGCCGATGCGCGCCAGTGCTACGGGGACGCGCTCTCGGAGGCGCGGAAGATCCAGGCAGCCGCGCGCCGCTTGCCGCTCGAAAAGGCCATTTTGGGCAAGTTCGCCATCGCGCTTAAGACGGGCGATAACCACCTGAACGGCCGCGTGCGCACGCTCATCGATCGCGCACTGTCGGCCAACCTCCGCGACGAGCTTACTGAGGCCTCGGCCGCGCTTTCAGAGGCGCGGACTTGCATCGTGGAGTCGGATTTTTTCTCGGCGGACGCGTTTCGCGCGTATAACGAGGCCGCGCGACGTGTCCATGGCGAGGGCGCCGACCGGATCGCCCCGGGCGAGCACGGCATCTTCATGACGCGCACGGGAGCCCTTTTCCGCGACAGGGAGATTGCCGTATTGGATGAGTGCGAGTGGGAGGCTACGGAGCGGGGCGGGCCCGCGCTCCGGAGAGTCCAAAAGGGCGAAAAATACGGGCTGATGGACGCCGGCGGCAAAATCATACTGGATTTCGTCTACGACGCGATCGAGTGCTACTCCGAGGGCCTCGCCGCCTTTAAAAGCGGCGGGCGATGGGGATATTTAAACGACCGGGGCGCGGTACGCCTGCCGTCTGTCTACGATGAGGTCGGGGCCTTTTCTTCAGGCCGCGCGAAGGTGCGGCGTGGGAGCCTGTGGAGCTGGATAAACGCATACGGAGCCAACGACCCCGACCCCAATGAGCCGCTCGAAGCGTTCTTCTGCGAGAAGAAGAACCTTTACGGCTATGCTGACGGCGAGAACCGAGTTTTTATAGCGCCGAGGTACATGGAGGCGAACAATTTTGAGGGCGCGCTCGCATCCGTGCGGCTGGCGGGCGGATGGGGGTTCATCAACCGGCGCGGGAATCTTGTGGCCGGCGGCTGGTACGACGAGGTGCGCGGCTTCTCGGAGGGCCGCGCTGCGGTCAAAAAGGACGGTTTATGGGGATACATCGACACCGCCGGAAACAGCATCATCTATTGCGCCTTCGACAAGGCCGGCGATTTTGAAAACGGCAGGGCGGACATCACATACCGTGGGTGCAGGGGTACGGCATACCGCAACGGGTATTTTGAGTATTACATGTTGAGGTAGCGGGGCTGTCAATGTGTTGGATTTTCTACTTGAGAGTTGAGCGCATAATGCGACCATTTCTGCGATGAAATGGTGTTACAAATAATTGGATCGAAGAATAAAGATTAATAATTGAAAATCGCCCATTTAGATTATGGGAATCTCTAAAAATAAAAAAAATTTAAGATACCTATAAATTGCACCTGCCGGCAAATTCAGTATTTAAGTTTTCCCGCCCGCCTTCGACGGGCAGGAAAATCTAATTATTGGAGGTTGCCTTATGTAAATGACGCAAGGATGCCGGTCGGTCGTGACGCGCGGAATTGACCCTATATTCGGGCATGCGGTTTTCCAATGGCCCCAGTCCGTTTGATTCTACACCACGCCCGGCACCCTGTTGAACCAGGGCCTGGCCTTTTCGAGCTGGGCGGCAAGCCGGAAGAGCGTGGCCTCGTCGCCGAAGCGCGCCATGAAGTGCGAGCCGCAGGGCAGTCCCTCATGCGTCCAGTAAAGCGGGACCGTCATGGCGGGTAGCCCGGAGAAGTTGGCAAGCTGCGTAAACGGGACTTGCGAAAGGCTGTCCATGGCTATCTGCTCAACCATCCCGGAGGCTTTCAGAAGCCGTCCGAGCCCCAGCGCGTTTACCATCTTCATTAAAACCTTCTCCGCCGGCCTGGGCTGCAACTCGCCGATTTTATGGGCCGGGAAGGCGGTGGTGGGCGTAAGGTAGAGGTCGTAATTCTGAAAGAACCTCCCGAACGAGCGGGACACATCGTTCCACACCCGCTTCTCCCGCACAAAATCGCCCGCACTGAAGGTGCGGCCTAAAAGCCCCAGGGTCCAGGTGGTCGGCTCGAAACCGGAGCGCCGCGCCCTCTTTCCGGTAAGGGCCTTGGTCATCTCTATGTCCGCCGCCACCTCGCCGAAATACATCATGAGGTAGCTTATCGCAACGGCGCGACCGTCTATCTCGGGCTCGGCGTTGACTACCCTGTGCCCGAGGTTTTCAAGGAGCTTTACAGTCTCCTCGACCGCCCTAACGCATTCCGGGTGCACGGCCGAGTCGATTATGGAGCGCATAGAAAAGGCCACGCGGAGTTTCCCGGGTGCCTTTTTTATCTCCTGGGAATAGGGAGCGGCGGGAGGGGGGATGATGTACGGCGCGCCCGCATCGGCCCCGCATGTCGCGTCCAGAAACGCGGCGCTGTCCCTCACCGAAAGCGTCAGCGCGTGTTCCACAACCGCTCCCTGCCAGCCCTCGCCGAAATAGGGGCCCAGGGGGTTTCGTCCGCGCGTGGGCTTAAGCCCGAACAGCCCGCAGTATCCGGAGGGAATGCGGATGGAGCCTCCGCCGTCGTTGGCCCCCGCCATGGGCACCATGCGGGCGGCGACGGCCGCGGCCGACCCGCCGCTGGAGCCGCCAGTTGTCCTTTCCGTGTTCCAGGGGTTTCGCGCTGGTCCGAAGAGGTCCGGCTCGGTGTATCCCAACAGCGAAAACTCCGGCACATTGGTCTTTCCCAAAATGATCAGTCCCGAGTTTTTGATACGCCTTACGTATTCGCTGTCGTGCTCGGGCGTGTAGTTTTTCCAGGCCCTGCATCCGTTTGTAAGCGGCTCGCCTGCAATGGCCTGGAGAGCGTCCTTTAAAAGAAACGGGACGCCGGCAAACGGGCCCTTTGGAAGCGGCCCTCGAGCGGCCTTTCGGGCCTGCTCGTACATGGCGTGTATCACCGCGTTGAGGGCGGGGTTAAGCCTTTCAATCCTCGATATCGCCTCTTCGCATAATTCGAGCGCGGAAACCTTGCGTTTTTTGACAAGCTCCGCAAGCCCTAAAGCGTCGTATTTGCCGTATTCCTTGAAGGCGCCCATGGAAGAACCTCCCGAAATGTCGGAATTTGTTTTTCCGGATTCGTTTTTAAAGATGAAGGGCGAAGGTCCGCGTCACATTAGCCGTTCGCCTCACTCATATCGCTAAAAAACCATATACGCTACGAAGCGTGGTGTCAAGGAATATCGCGTCGTGATGGGGGGCGGTTAGGCCGAAGGTGAACGATGGCCTCATGCGTTCGGGTATGATCCATTCCCGCCGGAATGCGAGTTCCACCGGCAGGCCGGCGCTTACGGAGTCCGTAATTGCCAAGATGGGCGAACGCGGCACGCTTCAAATGGCGTGAAGCGCTTCGTTCTATTGAGCGCTCGTAACAATGGGGCTTGAAAGGCTCATCCTTGCCTCGGATGGGCATTATTCCGCCAAAAATGGAATCTTCAAAAAGCGGCCTTGTCGTGTAAATATATTGACAAGGGGAGGCTCGGGGCGATAATACACGCAAGCCGGTCACAACAAGGGCAGGGTGTCCATAAAAGGTAGCGAAGAGTTCGACAGAGGGCGCGCCGGAGGCGGGGTGGGGTATTAGACCTCACCCCCCGGCCCCCTCTCCCCTTAAGATTGGAAGAAAGGAGAGGGGGGGGCAGTTGAACCTTGCCCGATAATAGTGACAGTAAGTTAAGGAAAGAATAGAGCTCTTAAGACTTAAGAGTGGGTAAAGTTAAAGCTGTTTAACAGTCTCATATAACGAAGCCCTCTCCTGCGGGAGAGGGCGCGCCGGAGGCGGGGTGGGGTATTAGACCTCACCCCCCGGCCCCCTCTCCCCTTAAGATTGGAAGAAAGGAGAGGGGGGGGCAGTTGAACCTTGCCCGATAATAGTGACAGTAAGTTAAGGAAAGAATAGAGCTCTTAAGACTTAAGAGTGGGTAAAGTTAAAGCTGTTTAACAGTCTCATATAACGAAGCCCTCTCCTGCGGGAGAGGGCGCGCCGGAGGCGGGGTGAGGTCTGAGTTAATGGATACGAAAGGAATCATTAAAAACCAGAGAGTCAATTCCAGGAAAGTCGCCCGTTCCAGGGAACTTCGCGCAAAAATGACTCTGGCCGAACGTGAATTCTGGGAAATGGTGCGAAACCGTCGTATGCATGGTCTAAAGTTTCGACGTCAGCAGATAATTGACGGGTTTATTGTCGATTTCTATTGCGACAGTCTGGGGCTCTGCGTGGAGATCGATGGTTCTGTTCATAATTGTAGCAAGCGGAAAGAATATGACAATAATCGTGATGAAGCGCTTAGCCTTCGCGGGTTGAAAATACTACGCTTTTCAAACGATGATGTTTTTAAGAACAAAAAATATATTACCGCGAGATTGAAGAGCGAGATAAAGTCTTAGGCCTCGCCCCCCCCGTCCCCCTCTCCCGAGAGGATTAATTGATGGAAGGGGAGGCATTCAACAGTATCATGCGCCGGAGGCGGGGTGAGGTCGCCATACCCATGGCCCCGGCGGCGAAAACGTAATGCGCCAAATCGGGCCGGCGCTTGCGGTGAAAATTATGGAAAGCGGAAGCAAAAAGACATCTGCAAAACCCTCAACCGAAAAGCCCAACCTGATCTTTTGCCTTATCGAAACGCTTAGAAGGATCGAAGAGGAGCCGGGCCTTGCGGACAGGGTTCAATGGGATGAGCTCGAACGGGAGGTCGAGGGTATTCTCTTTTCGACCGATGTGCGCCTATTCACCTCGCATTCGAAGGCGGCCGAGCTTCGCGTCGTATTCGAAAGCTGGATAAACGCGCAGCTCGAGAGAGTTAATCCGGCCCTGTTAAAGGAAGCGAAATCATACAGGGTAAAAGACATAGGAAATTGGGAAAAGCGCATACAGACGGCAAAAAACGCGCCCGGCGGAGAACGGCCCGCCGATTCCATAGGCCTCGCGCTCCATCATATCGATATCGCCAGGGAGCTCATGAACCATGCGCACCATATGGGCATGCGCCATCACCTCTGGCAGGGGGATTCGGGCCGAAGGGCCCTTGGGCAGTTGATAATGAATATATGCGGCTTTGCCGAAAAACTCGCAAAGAGGCCGCCGTCCAAAAGAATGGCCGATTACATTGATTTCGACCGGCGCGAAATACAAGAAGGGCGTTTCATCGTGCTTAGAAAAAACAGCGGCACTCCGCTATCCGCGATGGCATGCCTGGAGCAGGGTTCATGGTGCGGGACATTGAGTTTCGATTCCACGCGGGCAGATGAATTTTCTAAATTGGCGGAGGGCGATACCGTCTATTTGTCCGGATTGACGATGGGCGACGGAACGCCCTTCTGCGGGGCCGATTCCCTCCTTGTGCATCATCCCGATTATATGCTAACCGTTACCGATCTTACCGAGTGTTATCCGGGATATATTCGAGAGGGGCTTCTGGAGGGCCCCAGGCCAATGCATGTGATAAAAAGCCATTTTGCCCCGCGTGGACCTTCCCGCCATAATACGGTCGTGGGCCAGCTCGTCAACATTCTTGTCGACAGGGCGCTGCACTGTAAAAATGAGGGAAGGGACATGGAATCGGAGAGGAATTCCATGGTGCTGGACGCGCTCTCGGAGCGGATGCTGGACCTTGCGACCCTTCCAGGAGATCGCGATTTCGAGCATACGGTAAGGGATTTGAAAAACGAATCGGCCCCCCAGTGCCCGGACCACAATTTGCAGATGGTACTGCGAAGCTCCCGAAACGGGCAGTTCTATGGATGCCCTCGGTTTCCCGAATGCCGAAGGACCGCGGGCATAAAGGACCATGTGGGTTATAGGGGCCTTAACGATCTTTTGATTCCGCGGATCGAAAAGGAGCGGGGGAAAGCCTACTGGGAGGTCCCGGTGTACAGCCCAAGGCTTGGTCTTACCGGAAAGATCGACATCCTCTTTCAGCCAACGGGCGACGCGAGGATGCTAAAATTCATAGAGCTCAAAACCGGCAAGGTGTACGGCAGGTCTCCGGAGGATCCGAACTACCTTAACCCACAGCACAGGCGGCAGCTTCAGTTGTACCGGGCCCTGGCCGGGGAAAGGTTCGGCGCAAGCTCGCTTGACCTGTGGTATCCGCGCGCGGAGAATAGCTGGATACGGCGCGTGGAGGAGCCTTCGCCGGACGACATGCGGGAGATGCTCGAGGTGAGAAACGAGGCAGTGCGTCTGATAACGGACCTGGCCTCGAGGGACAGGGTGTGGGATCTGCTTTCCAGCGCGGCTTCCGATCCGGATATTTGGTTCAAGGGTGAGGAGGAGAGGGCGCGGCTCGCCTTTGATAACGAGCTCCGGTCATGCGGCTCCACGGTGCGCTCCTATGTGGAGTTTATGGTGTCCTTCATCGCAAGGACCATGCTTGCCGCCAGAATAGGATGGTATTCGACATCGCGGAACACCTCCCTGTCGGATATATGGAGGTCCGACCCGGAGGAAAAAATGGGAAAGGGCGTGCTGCTCGACAGCCTGAGCCTATCGAGCATTGAATATTCAAACGGCAAATGGACGCTGCTCCTCGATGACCTTTCGGACGCCAGGGAATTCAAGTTTCGCGAAAACGATCTCGTTATACTCTATCCGAAGCCGCATGTGGCAATGGACATGCCGTCCGTGCTTATAGACGGCTATCTAATGCGGCAGACATTCAAAAAGGAGTACGATGACGGCGCCTCTCTTTTCCCGCCGGTCACTATCGAAGTAGAAGTAAATTCTTACGTGCCCGAGATAGAAACGTGGCGCGAAGCGCTTACAAACGGCGAACCGCCGCCGATATTCTGCATGGAGAGATATTACAGCGAAAAAATACACAAATCGCAGTTCCAGGGCATATTCCACCTCCTGGTCACAATGGGCGGCAGGCTGAAACGCGTCCTACTCGGGGCGGAAGCCCCTTCGAAACCCGATTCCGACGATGTGGTGGAGGCCGCTTCGGACTCCGACCCTTTATTTCTAATACAGGGGCCGCCCGGAAGCGGGAAAACCCGCCACTTCATTCCAAAGCTCGTGCGCCGTTGCCTGGAGAAGCGGCCGGACGAACAGATACTTATAGTCGCGATGTCCAACCAGGCTGTGGGCGAGATTGCCGGTGCCCTTGCCGACGAGTTCAAGGATGACGCGGCGCACATGTACGATTTCATCCAGATAGGCACGGACCCCGAAGCATCGGCGGATTGGGCGCCGAAGCATTCCCTCAGGAGGATTCTAAAAAACGCGTCGGAACTGCCCGATCTCGAAAGGTTCGATAAAATGAGGGATGTCTTCAATCGTCTGTTGTCCGCCTCCGTGCTCATCACTACGACGGCATCGGCCGACGAAAAGCTGTTTCATTTCCGCGCAAATGGGACACTCATCGTCGACGAGGCCTCGCAGATACACGAATGTCAGCTTCTCACCGTTCTTGCCTATTCTAAAAGGGCCATAATCATCGGAGACCAGAAACAACTGCCTCCCGTGCACGAGGTGGAGCTCAAGGCCGACATGCTGCCTGAGGAAATCGCCGAAATCGGGTTCGCCGAAAGGCCCGGCGCCTCCATCATGGAGCGCCTGTGGCGCCTCGCGCGCCATAAAAAATGGGACTGGATAACCCGGACCCTGCCGAGGCAGTACAGGATGCACGAGGAGATCCAGGATTTCGTCAATCGCCGTTATTACGGAAACAAGCTTAGCTGCGGCAGTGGATGGCAATCCCAAAAGAAATTCATCTTTCATAAAGATGTGGACTCCAGTATATTTAAAGGGAGCAGGGCCCTGCTTGCCGACAGGTTGAAACGCAACAGGAGGATATGGATACAGGTTTCCGGCGGGGACGAAAATATCCAGCGGGAGCGGGAGAACGAGGTGATTATGGACCTGCTCGGAATTCTGCACAGGGATTCGATCGCCATCGGCGTCGTCATGCCCTTTCGAAAGCAGATCCAGCGGCTTAGAAATTCTCTGGAACGCGAATACGCCCGAAAAGACCTGCCCATCCCCGATTCCATCCGAATAGACACGGTGGAGCGCTTCCAGGGCGGCCAGCGAGACGTGGTCATCATAGCGGCCGGTATCTGCGACGCGTCCACGATCGAAATATTACAGTCGATAATGCCGGCCGACCCGCAAATCGACGAGCCCGAGGTGGACTGCAAGCTGAACGTGGCATTGACAAGGGCCAGGGAGCAGGTCATAGTGGTGGGCAACCCCGCAGCGCTTTGCTGCAGTCCGCATTATGGCGCCCTGTATGATTCCATAGGAGAGAAGCTGGAGTATGAATTCAGCGGCGGAAGTGGCCGTTATGCGGAGCCTACAGGATGGTAGGCGCCCGGGAGCCGTATCCGGCCTTCACACGGGCCTATGCCGTCCTTGCCGAAAGATTCTATACGGGGCCATATCCGGGCGAGGTCGACCCCGAGACGGCGCTTGAAAAATTGGGCTTCCTTTACTTCGCCGGCGTACGCGCATTCGTCAATCCGATGGAGCCGCACGAAACGGACCGTGCGGGCAAGCCGTTCATCCGGTACGAAGAGGCCTTAGAGGGGCCGTGCATTTTGTTTTAAGCGGATTATTTATAGATAAGCCTGTCTTCAAGCCTCATGTAGCCCCGTATCAACTGGGAGACCCCGAACCTTATGGGCTCCGGCGGCCAGGGAATGGTCTTTCTGCCCACGAAAAACATGGAGGTGCGGGGGGTATCCATCCCGCATATCATCTCGGCGATTGTCCTTCCGTTTAGCGTGGTCATGGATACGCCGTGGCCCATGCATCCGAGGGAGTAGATGGCCTTGCGGTCTCTGCCGATGTAACCGATTGCCGGCGCCATATCGACGGTGATAGAGACCGGCCCGCCCCACCTGTGGGTGATCCTTATTCCCTTGAGCTGGGGGAACACCTCGGATATATGGTTTTCCAGGTGATCGAAGGTGCTCATGTTCGCGTCGCGGTCGAAGTTTTTGCCAAAGGCGAGGGAGACATCCCCGCCGCCCATCAGGATTCGGTTGTCCGCCGTCAGGCGATAGTAGTGGATAAAATCGCGGGCGTCTTCTATGCCGGTGCGGCATTTCCATCCTATGGACTCCATCCGCTTCTGGTCAAGCGGCTCGGAGAGAACGATGTGGGTGAACACCGGCGCCTGCATCGAGCGGAGCCTGGGGAAGAGGAGGGAGTAGGCGTTTGTCGCGAAGACAAGGTATTCGCAGTTTATCTCGCCCCTCTCGGTCTTGACGAGAAAACGCCCGTCGCTCATCTTCCGGAAGGTCGTTACAGGCGAGTTCTCGTAAATTACGACCTTTTTCTCTTCGGCTATCCTCTTCATTTCGCGGGTGAGCTTTGCGGGATTAAGGATTCCGCAGCGCGGCTCGAACCATCCCAGCTTGTAGAACTCGGTGTTGAATTCCTTCGCCAGCCTTTCGCGCTCCCAGCGTTCGATACCCTTAAGGCCCCAGTGCTCGATTATCTTAAAGTCATCCTCTATCCTCTTTATCTGCGCCTTGCTTGTCGCCACCAAGAGATAACCGCTCTGTTCGTAATCGCAGTCCAGCCCGTGTTTGCCGATCATATCGTGAAGGTAGTCGACGGCCTCCTCCATGTAGATCTGGGCGGCCCTGGCCTTTTCGTCGCCGAAGCGGAATTTTGTTATCCCCTTGGTAAGCCCGAACAGGGTCATGGAAAAACCGCCGTTTCTTCCGCTGGCGCCGAACCCGCAGATCTCGCTCTCCAATATCCTCACGTCGAGCTTGGGCTCAAGCGTCTTTAAATGATAGCCGGCCGAGAGGCCGGTGTATCCCCCGCCGATTATCACCACATCGGCCCTGTCGGATGATTCAAGAGGGCTTTCGGGTTTTATGTCTTCCGGAAGGGTCTCCAGCCACCAGCTTTTTTCGCGGTAATCCATAACGCGCCTCCCATAGTGGACAATGCGGGCCAGGGGGTAGTTGACGGGGTTTGTCCGATTTCAAGCGGATAATATAAGACGATGACGATTCCAACTGGATGCCAATCCGGAACATCTGTCAACAAGATTTTTTTTATGCACATGCTCTATCGTTGGCCTCGTCCTTGTGCTTTTAAGGGGGTCGGCTCCGGGAAGCCGTGGTCATAGGCGATGGAGGTGATGGGTTTCTACGGCTTGAGCGCGCGCTGCGCGGCCGTATTCTTCGTTCGCACGCGCCGAACGAGGCCGAAAAGCGGCCCGCATGCAAGGGCGTTTAACATGCCGTCTGTTCCGGAGAGGATGTCCATCCACATTGCGGATATACGTGCATGATCGGATGGTGCGTAATTTCCGGACGAAGGCGCGTTTTTTACCGATATCCGCGGACCCCGCGCCGTCATACCGGTAAAAGGGCTTCGAAGCCCGGGGAGGGAATGATGGAAAAGACCAGGCACGCTACGAAACGCGTAAGACAGCGCGGGATATCCGAGCGCATGATCGACTTCGCGTTCCGCTGGGGCCGGGACGAGAGGGACCGGGTCATACTCGACCGAAACGGCCTAAACCGGCTCATCGGCGAGGTGGATGAGCTCAGGCGCCTGCTGCTTCGCATGCTCGACAAGGGCGGAATCGTGGTGGTCGAACGGGACGGAAGGCTCATCACGGCCTTTCCGAAGAATTCGTGATGTAAAGAAATTTTTCCGATAACACGGGCCTTCGCTCCGTCTTGAAGAATGTAAAGAGGGGATTGATCCCCGAAAAACCAAAAGGAAGGGGAAGTATGAACAAACACACACTCCTGACAGTTGTATTCTCAATCGCGCTCGCGTGGGCGATGACCGGTTCCGTCTCGGCCCGGCAGGCCGGCGACATGCAGATCGGCGGGCTGCTGTCCCTGGGCGCCTCAAACGTCGACGCAACGGTCTGGACCGGATCATCGGTGGGGTATTATTTAGATGGCGATCCCACGCTGTGGGGGAACGCGTCCATAGACCCCGGAACGGCCGGCGGAATCGGTTTGGCGTTCCGTTATTTTCTTACCGACAATCTTGCGCTAAACACGGGACTGCACTTTATCGCAAAAACCTTTAACCTGACCTACCCGGCGCGCACAGCCTTATCCGACTTAGAGATCGAGGCCACGGCATATTTCATGACCGTGCCGCTAGGGCTTCGTTACGCCGCCGACATCTTCTACGCCGGGGGAGGCTTCTATTACGGCATGGCGGGCGACATGGATACCGAGACCACCGTGGAGACCACCGTCGGGACGATAAAGTCGAAGGACACCCTGTCCATCGACGACGATTTCGGTTTCTATGTGGAGCTGGGCCTGGACATTCCGCTCGGCGAGCGCCTGTCGCTCGACCTGGGGGCGCGCTACGAGCGCGGGCTTACGAAGATCTACGATGACGACGATCTCGTCACCGACATAAAGACGCGGGCGATCTTCTTTGGCCTGGGCCTCTCCTATCTGCTGTAGCCGGATGTTTCGAACCGGCGGGGGACCTTCCCCCGCCGGGACTCTACAGGCGCACTTGCTTCCCCAAAAAACAGCGTGACAACTTTGTGTAATTTAAAGGACTAACTGTTGCGGAGCCATTCGTGTGATATATGCCGTTACACGCTGTATGGAATACCGGGCGAAGTGGTCAGTCGTGATTGGGGTTAAGCGTACGTATTCGATTTATTATTACGAAAACGAACACGGCAGGGCCGGGCCTTCCCATCCCGGCCGGCGCCGTTATTCGATAAACCGTGCGGCTGGCCGGTTTATCAGTCCGGAGGAAGCTGTTCCACCTTGCCGCCAATGAGCACAGGCCTGACTCCGTAACGGACTCCATAGCCGCGGTTGCTTTCGATGTAGGCCCCGGTAATTTTAAGGCGGTCATCGTGCTGGTACGCCTCGTCCTCGGGCAGGAGCACAAAGAACTCGAAGGATTTTTTTCCCGGCTCGATATATTCCATCTTATGAATCAGCAGATTCTTTCTGTCCTTGAAGGCAAGGCCCGGCTTTGGAGCGACCATCACCCTGTCCGTACCCTTTACCGTGCCTGTGATGTTCACCCTCTGCCATGTCAGCGTGAATTCCTTGTGGACGATCATGTCGATCTCGTCGCTTTTCTTGTTCTCGGCGATCCACTTCAGTACCGTCTCGGACAGCTCAACAGGCGGGGCCGAGGCCTTTGGGCCTGGGTTTGAGGCCTTTTGGGCCTTCTGGCCGAAAGCGGCCGGGCTTAGGCCAAGACAGAGGATTATTGCAATTATTAAATCCGGACGCAATTTCATTGTTACAACCTCCCTAAAGTTTGGCGCCGCGCTTGTCGGAACGGTAAATCCGGAATACGCGGCATGAAAATATTTCGGAGAAGACGATACATACAATATGCCATTTCAGACTTTGAAAGGCAAGTGATTTACCGGAATCCTTATCGCTAGATTCCACTCGGATAAAAGGCTTATAATTACAAAAGGCATGACAATTGCGTGGAAGGCTTGATATCCGCGCATAACGGATATCACACATGGCCGAGGCCGTGCGCTCCCCTAAATGAGAGCGGTGTACGCACTTTGAAATGGGCTGGATTTAAAAAGGGCATAGGGGCGCAATTAAGCCGTATGGCCGGAGGAGTTCATGGAAGAAAGATGAAAACCCTTCTCTTTGCCCGCCGGTTAGCCGGCTTGCAATTCCAAGCACTAACAAAAAGAGCGTGACAATCCGCGGCAGCGGCCGTAGGCTTGCGCTCATGGTCTTCATCTCGCTGCAGTCCGGAAGCAACGGGAACTCCCTCTACGTGGAGTCCGGCGGCGTGCGCCTTATCTTCGACGCCGGAATAAGCGGACGCAGGGCCGAGGACCGCCTCGCAGCCCACGGGCGCGACATCCACGATGTGGACGCGCTAATCATATCGCACGACCACGCCGACCACGTCGCATGCGCCGGCGTATTCAATCGAAAATTCGGCGCTCCTCTGATGCTAACGGAACCCACCCTTCGGGCGGCGCGCGCCAAATACGAGCTTCGCCGCCTATGCGATGTGCGCCACTTCGTCCCCGGACGGGAGCTTCGCTTCGGCCACGTGCGCGTCGAGACCTTCGCCACGCCGCACGATGGGGCCGACGGCTCAGCCTTCGTAGTAGACGACGGACTGCGCCGCCTGGCCATACTGACGGACCTGGGCCACGTATTCGGCGACCTGCGCGCTGCGGTCGCCTCGGCCGACGCCGTGGTGATAGAGAGCAACTACGATCCGAACATGCTCGAACATGGCCCGTACCCGGCCGTGCTTAAACGGCGCATAACAGGCAATGGGGGCCACCTCTCGAACGAAGAGTCCGCGGGGCTTGTCGCTTCGTGCGCCTCGTCGCGGCTCCGCTGGGTGTGCCTTGCGCACCTCTCGCAGGAGAACAATACCCCGGAGCTCGCGCTTAAGGCGCACCGCGATGCTCTGGGCGCCTCAGTGCCGCTATACCTGGCCCCGCGCTACGATTCATCGCCGCTCCTTAAACTTTAGTATACGGTCAGGCATCCGCATCGCCCGCGCAGGCATGGGCTCTCCGATCTCCGGAGAATTTCGTAGAGCGAGGTCATGGAGATGTTCAGGCTGTGCCGGATGAAGCGGGCGTGGAGCTCTTTTCGCGGTACTCCCTGAGTTTTGCGGCGGTCTCCTCCGGTATGGGCGCCGTCTTCCCGGAGGTGTAATCGTACCAGACCATCACCGATTCGCCGCGGGCGTAGGGTTCCGGCCCGCCCCGGGTGTCGATGATCTCGTAGCGGAAGTTAAAGCTCTTCTTTCCGATCCTGGAAATCCAGACCATTACTGAGATTTCGGCGGAAAGGGGGATGGGCCTGATGTAGTCGCAAACCGCCCGGGCGAGTATGAATGGGTAATCGGCAGGAACCTCTATTCCCATCACCTCCTTAAGGAATGCCTTGCGCCCCTCCTCGAAGTATGTGAGATACTCGGCGTTGTTCACGTGGCCCATGGCGTCCACGTCGCGGAACCTTATGGCGATGGAGGCGCAGATTTTTGCATGCCGTATCATTGTATATTGGCTACCGGCGTCATTGGAGGCATTATGCATCAGTTTACCGGCGCGCTCCTGCCGCGCCTGAAGATTTTTCTGCCGAGGAGTGCGAAGAGTTTCTTTACGAAGAAATAAACGAGCATCCCGACAAGCAGCCCGACGAGCGCGTACACGGCCCCTTCGAGAGAGATGTTCATCCCCGGCGTGTAGTTCTTTATGGTGGCGCGTGTTATCTCCAGGTCGATGTTTTTAAGAAAATAAAAGAACTTCGAAAATGGTCCTGCGTTCGTAAGCTGTTCCAGGGCCAGCTCGATGTCGGCCAGGCGGTCGATATTGCCCTGCATGTTGGCGCCCGCAGACACGAAATCGGCCTCGCTCGACGAGAGGAAGCGGCGTACATATTCCTCGAGGGTCTTTCCGGTGTCCGCGGCGGAGGCGCGGTACTGGTTAACCACCCGCGCGAGTTCGTCGACGTGCCCTCCAAGACGTTGTATGTACTGGGTGATGAAGACGGGCACCTGGACGAAGATCAGCGCCCCCAGAACGGAGCATATCCGATCGACGAAACCGTCCACAGAAACCAGCAGTTTCTCTATAATTTTGCTCATTGTTCTTCCTACCCGGGTTCATGCCCGCCGACTGTCGATGTTGCGATATTGTTTTCAGCGTTGCCGGAAACTCAGAAAAGTCAATCAAATTTGGGAGAATCACACAGGCCGGCATCGACCGTGCTGAAAAAACGCCTTGACCCTGATGAAAGCAGCTCCTATAAATTATACAAGGCCGGAACTGGTCGGCATCGCAGTGGATGGAGGAATCGGAATGGCATTTCTCGATTGGAACGATAAATACTCTGTAGGCGTAAAAAAAATCGACGATCAACACCGTCACCTGTTCAAGCTTACCAACGATTTTCACGAAGCGCTCGCCGTCGGTACGGCGCAAAGGGACCTTGGCAAAGCCCTGGAGGCCCTTGTGGACTACACCCGATTCCACTTTGCCGATGAGGAAGCGCTAATGGACGAGGCGGACTTTCCGGAGCTCGCGCAACACAGGCTGGTGCACGAACGCCTTACCAGGGAGGCGCGAGATTTTTATATACGCTTTGTCGAAGGGAGGCCCGTATCGACACTCGATTTTGCCATATTTTTATCCGACTGGCTGGTTAACCACATCATAGTAATGGACAAGGATATAGGCATTCATCTGAAAAGCAGCAGGGAGCGCAGGGGGGGGCCTTTCTGATGTCCATGGATGATGACACTACGATCGAAAGCCTCAAGCGTGCGGTGATCGCCTTCCGCGACGAGCGCGACTGGAGGCCCTTTCACGACGTTCGTAATCTGGCCATGGGGCTTTCCATAGAAAGCGCGGAGCTTCTGGAGGGCTTTCTATGGAAATCGGACGAACAGATCGACTTAATGTTAAGGGGCGAGGAGGCCAGGGCGGTTCGGCACGAGCTTGCCGACGTTATGGTCTATCTGTTGTATCTGTCCGAGGCTACGGGTATTGATCTGGCCTCCGCGGTGCGGGAGAAGATCGCGCTTAACGCGGTTAGGTACCCCATCGACAAGGCGCGCGGCAGCAATAAAAAATACACTGAGCTGTAAGAAAGGCGGGGTGCGGCCGCGTCTAAAAAAGCGTTTGGCGTTTTTACATCATCTTTTAACCGGAGTTATGAAATGAAAGCGATTAAAAACCTGTGTCTTTTGTTTGCCGCTGCCCTGCTGCTTATGCAGGGGTCCTGCTCGGCGCCCGAAAGAGGCGGCGACGGACCGAAAATAGGCATTACCTACGGTTCCATACAGACCAAGCTTTATAAATTTCGCATAGACATTAACGGGGAGTACGCCGCCGCGCTCGCAAAAGAGGGCGCAGGAATAGTGCGCCTCTTCGTAACGGACGATCCGGCCACTGTAAGGACCAGGCTCGCCTCGCTCGATGGCGTCCTTATTCCCGGGGGGTTCGACGTGGCCCCGGCCCGTTACGGCGAAAAGCCCGATCCGGAACTTGAGGCCGTAGACGAGGGCCTCGACGCGCTCGAGTACATGGTGTTGGACTATGCGGCCGGGGCGGGCCTTCCGGTGCTCGGCATCTGCCGGGGCTTGCAGATCTTGAACGTGTATCATGGAGGTTCGCTTTATCAGGACATTCCGGCCTATTACAAATCCGAAAAACCGGTCGTCCACCGCAATCAGGTGAACCTTCTGGTGTACAGGCACGCCGCGGACTGCTTCCACGGCATTTCAATAGAGAAGGGAAGCCTTCTCCACCGCCTGCTGGGAACTGAAGAGCTTACGGTCAATTCGCTACATCACCAGGGGGTAAAGGCCCTCGCCCCGGGATTTCGCGTAACGGCACGCTCGGCTGACGGTTTTGTCGAGGCCATAGAGCTTCCGGGCGGGCGCTTCGTCGCGGGAACGCAGTTCCATCCCGAAAAACTACTCGCCTCGACGCCGCGCCTCTCGGCGCTGTTCGGTGAATTCGTGGCATCGGCCGCAGAGGGGAGCAGGAAACAGATCCCCGCGGCCCGCTGAAAACGAACGCGCCGCGGAAAGCCGCGGCGCGCCGAGTGAGGCCGTTTATCGGCACTCGAAGGCTGTCAGTATTCCCCGTCCTCCACCGGGAATTCGTACTCGGGCCGAGGCTCGACAGGAAGCAGCTTCTTGTAGGTCGCGATGGCAAGGAACCCCGCAACGTACATCCACAGGCCGAAGATGGCCGAGGTGAAGAACATCGAACTGTAGAAATCGCCCATGTAGTCCTGAATGAGGAGCGCGAGCGCCATGGCGAGCGAGGCGTTTCTAAGCCCGGTTTCGAGCGAGATGGCCCTGTTCTGGTAATTGTTAACGCCGATCAATTTGGGCAGCAGCCCGCCAAGGCCCATCCCCGATAAAGTCAGAATGAAGACCATGGAATAGAACGCAAAACCATAGCGGTCGGTGTCGGCGAACATATCCAGGTTGGCCAGAAGCCCGGCGATGATAAGGAAGAGAAGGGCAATCACCCCCAGCGCCGAGAAAAACGGCATGGCCTTTTTGGCGAAATTCGGCCAGCGCTTTCGTATGGACATGCCGACGGCGAGCGGGATGATGACCAGAATGATGATGGTCTGGACCACCATTTTGACCGGTATAGTCACCTCGGGAACGTTCGCGCAATAGAGGGCGAGCAACAGCGGCGTAAAGAAGAGCGAAAGCACCGTGGAGAAGGAGGTGAGGGAGATGGAAAGGGCGAGGTCGCCCTTTGCGTAATAGGTCATTAGGTTGGAGGTCACTCCTCCCGGGCTCACAGCTATAAGCACCATCCCTACGAAGACGAAGGGATAGGCGTCGTAAAAACCGAGCAGCCTGCCCAGCCCCACCGCGACCAGCGGCATGACGGCCCATTGCAAAAAGGCCCCGGCGAGCATGCCCTTGGGCTTCTGGAAGACTATTTTAAAATCCTTCATCGTCAGGGTAAGGCCCATGCCCAGCATGACGAAAAAGAGCATGAGAACGATGGAGATCTTGAAGATGCGGTCAAGGGCAAGCTGCATGGGCCTTTCGGTAAACCGCGCGAAAAGAAAGGACTCGCCATTCACGGTCCCCCTGGTCGACTGAAGTTTGAAACTGAGCCTGTCCTCGAGCATCTTTTCGAGGTTTGCGTATTTGGAGGCTGCGCCCTCCTTTTCGAGCGTCTCTTTGGAGGGGACGGCGAGGATGAACAGCTCGCCCGGGATGCTTCGCACCAGGAATATGCTGGTCTCGTCGCCCGTCACGGTGTCCGTGCTCGCCTTGAGCAGGCGCAGGTGCCCCTCGAACTCGGTCTCGGTGGCGTCCTTCCAGTCCAGCTTTCGCGACGCTTCGTTTAGCTTCTTGATGATCGTCTGGTCTCCCGTTCCCCTGGCGGCCATGGAGAGGCGCCGATAGAGACCCTCGTCGGCCTGTGCGCTGGATACCGCAAACAGCGCGATGATCAGCGCCACCGTCGCTTTGACGGCGGATGAGAAGGGTCCGCCCTTAAGACCGGTCTGCTTCATAGTCCAACCCCCTGTTTTTTATCTATGCGTCTCCCGGCCGCGGGCAGCGCGGCGGGGCTGTGCTCTAATTGCGCGACGGTTGTCATTGTTTCTCCGTTTCGGAGTGATGTTACTGTGTGCCGGGACGCCTATCCGTCGGGCCGACGGCGCCAGACGGGAAAAAAATAAATGAAGTCTATATAATGTACACATATAACTTAATGTCCGACATGTCAATGATTTATTGTTCGGGGCATGCGCCTTTTCGTGTCCCGGGGAATGCCCGGAAAAATATTATTTGCGTTTGCGGGGACGCGGCCCTAAAATCGCTTGGAATGCGGGGTGTCGCCATGGTTCGCAAAAACTATATTGCCGTTATCGTGCTTCTGTCCCTCGTGGGCGGCATGGCGACGCTTGCCTGTTTACGCGGCTCCCGGGTGCGCATCGCCATCATGACCCGCCTCCAGTCCGGCTCGACCATCGGCTCCAGCGAGATCAACGCCTCGAAGCTCTTTCTCGAGGGCCCGGGCGGGCGTTCGATGGAAGTTGTGCCGTTCAACGACGACTGGGAGCCCGGCCAGGCGCTCCAGGCGTATTCCGAAATGCGTTCGCTGGGGATGGATATCCTCGTTACGAGCCATGTCTCCACATGCGCGCTCGCGCTAAGGGATTCCATCAACAGGGACGGTGTGCTCACAATGGTCACCGGCGCCTCCACGGACGAGCTCACGGGGCGCGACGACTGGATCTTTCGCACAATACCGGACGTTTCATCGGAGCAGAAAAGCATCGCCGGCTATATAAACGCCATGCCGGGGAACTCGCTATTGATTATCCGCGACACCGACAACCACTCGTACACCACGCCGGCGCTTCGGTACTTCATGGAGGCGCTTCGCAAGCGCTCGGCGCGGATAATAGACGTTTCCGTTTCGTCCCCGGACATGGCCGCGCTCGAGGCGTCGATTCGCGCCAGGCCCTTCGACAGCGTCTACATGCTGATCGGCGGATACAAGGCCGTGGCGGGGAGCATGGCCCAGATGGCCGCGCGGATAAATCCGGGGGCCCGTATAGTGTTTACGCCCTGGATAAAGACGCCCGAGCTTCTGCGTACGCTGGGCCGCGCGGTCGGCAATTCGGTCATTCCTTCGCATTATCCGCCCAGGGGCGAATCCGCCGCCGTCGACGAATACATCACGATATTCAGAAAACGATTCGGTTATTCGCCCACATTCATTAGCCTTAACGTCTATGCCGCGCTCGAGATTCTCGCCTCCGCGATATCCGCCGGGCATAAAAGGCCCGGAGAGATAAAGGCGTACCTGCTTGAAAAAAGAAGATTCGATACGCGGTTCGGTCCCGTGGAGTTCGACGCGTACGGAGACTCCATGAAGCCACTGTACTTCATTACAGATCTCGAAAATGAGTTTTAAGAAAATATACTCCATACGCGCCATCTTCGCCGTGTTCGAGGGGGTTACCCTGTTCCTCGCGGTCCTATTCGTTATCATCCTGTTCGTTCTCCTTGGCCGTCAGATTAGGGCCTCTTACCTGAAAAGCCAGGCGCGGGAGATCGATAGAATCGAATCGACCATGATGGACTATATAAAAGACAACCGGGAGCTGTTTACAGTATACGCCGGCATGGCCGATCGAGGGGCGCCGGCGGATCTGCTGACCAGCTTCAGCGACCTCTATTTCTGCGACTCATCCTTCGTATTAACGCGTGTCGTCAAGAGGGAGCGATCGAGCCCCATCTTTCCCGGCTATGACCTCGGGAGAAGCAGGGTGGCGGAAATGCTCGCGAAAATCGACGCGTCCAGGCCGGTCGTTTCGGCCATGTTCCGCTCGTCGGAGGACGAGCGCCTGAGCGTATACGTGGGGGCGCGCTCCATGTACGGGTACATCGTAGGCCGGATCGGAACGGATCCCCTCCAGGCGGCGCTCCGGCGCATAGCGGACTATAGCGGCAGTATCGTCATAATCGCGACGGGGGAGGGCTATATCATCTCTAACTCCGGCGAGCCCCTGCATCTGCACATCCTCCCGGGGGAGCGCGTCACCGAAGTCAAGCTCGGCGGCATCGATTATCTTTACATGCGCAAGAGGAGCGGCGCGCTCGGCAAGGACATCGCCATCCTCACGCCCGTCTCGACCGTGTACGCGCTGCTCGGCGTGGTCGAGCGCCGTGGAAGGTTGTTCATCATGCTGTTCGCGCTTATCATCATCGCCAAGATCGTCGGCCAGACGATGCTCCTCATAAGGCCGTTCGGCAGGTTCAGCGCCCTCATCCGAAGATGGGAGCCCGACGCGCCGCCCGCGGAGGTCCCGCCCGAATTTCTGCGGTACGAGGAGATTTCCGCGCTGTACCGGAGCTTTAGCGACAAGTCGGAGCAGATACGCGATGCGGTCTCGGCGCTTCGGGAGAGCGAAAAGCTGCTGGAGATCCAGCGCGACCTCGGCATGGCGCTGGGAAGCACCTCCGAACTTGGCCCCGCACTCGACGCCATGCTGGAGGCGGCGCTTCGGATCGATGGGATGGACAGCGGCGGGATATATCTCGTCGACGAGGAGGCGGGGTTCGTTGAGCTTGCCTGTTCGGCGGGGCTATCCTCCAGCTTTCTCGACTCATCGACGCGTTACGGCATGGATTCCCCCAACGCCCGTGTGGTGATGGAAGGCTGGCCGGTTTATCTGGAGGGCGATCAGATCTCGGTCAACAGCCTGGGGCTGATGCGCGGGGACGCGGCGGCGGGCGAGGGATTTCGCTCCCTCGCCGTGGTGCCGATACGCCATATGGGGCGCAGCATCGCCTGTGTCAACGTGGCCTCCATGAGCTCCCCACGCATTTCGCAGGGCAAGCGCGACGCCCTGGAATCGATGGCCTCCATACTGGGCAACGTCATCGCCCGCATACGCCATCAGGAGCGGGTGACCGCCTCGCTCCGCGAGAAGGAAATTTTACTGAAAGAGATCCATCACCGCGTAAAGAACAATTTTCAGATCATCATAAGCCTGCTCAACCTGCAATCGATGAACATCCAGAGCGAGGAGCTCCAGCAGCGCTTTAACGATTCCCGAAACAGCATCCGCGCCATGGCGCTAATACACGAAAAGCTCTACCAATCCGACGATTTCGCGCGCATCGATTTCTCCGCCTATCTCAAGACGCTCACCACGGAACTCTGCTCCATTTACGCCTCCCCGGCGAAACCCGTGGCGTGCAGGCTGGACGTGGAGAGGGTGAACCTTTCCATAGACCTTGCCATTCCCTGCTCGCTCATCGTCAACGAGATCCTCTCGAACTCCCTCAAGTACGCGTTTTCGCCGCCATGGGAGGGGAGCCCCGAGATACTGTTGCGGATGACAGGAAAGGATGACGGGGAGGTGAAGATCGAGATCTCCGACAATGGAATCGGCATGCCGGCGGGCCGCGATGTGGGCGCGCCCGATTCCGACACTCTTGGGCTTTCCCTCATCGGGCTCCTGGCGCGCCAGATAAAGGCCACTCTGCGACTGGACAGGGACGGGGGCACCCGCTACACCATCGTTTTCCGCGGAAACGGCCAGGCCTGAATATTTGTTGCCAATTCATTCCGGCGGCGCAACATCGTCACCGGCTTTCGGCCCCATTCGTCCCGGGCCTCCCGGCCGGCGGAGGTCGAGGGGATGGCGCCAATCCCCCTCCCCGGGCGTGACGGGGCCCTGTGCCAAAGATGGGGATTGATGCCGAAGCGCGCCGCATGGGCCTTGGCTCGGCCGTGCGGCGGTAACGCTTCCGAACAGCGGAGGATGATGATATGAAGCTCACACTGCCGTACGGCCGGACCGGGCTCGAGCTGGAGCTTCCGGATTCGGTCCATGTAGTTCGAGGCCCTTCCGAAACGCCGCTAGCTGACCCGGCCGCATCCATCGCCGCCGCGCTCGAAGATCCGACAGGCACGGCGCCGCTTCGCTCGCTTTTACACGGCAGGCGCAGGGTCGCGATAATCCATTCCGACATCACCCGGGCCACGCCTAACGCCCTCATCCTTCCGCCGCTCCTGTCGGAGCTCGAGCGCTCGGGCGTGAGCGAAGGGGATATAACGCTCATCAACGCGACCGGAATGCACCGCGTCCAGACGAAGGCCGAGCTTGAAACGCTGCTTGGCGGGGCCGTTGTACGGCGGTATCGCTGCGTGCAGCACGACGCGCGCGACGCGTCCATGCTCGCCAGCGCCGGCAGGACCTCCCGGGGCGATGAGCTAATGGTCAACCGGGCATGGCTGGAGGCGGACTTCCGCATAGCGACCGGATTCATAGAGCCGCACTTTTTCGCCGGATACAGCGGCGGGCCCAAAGCCGTGTTCCCGGGAATAGCCGGCGAGGCGGATATAATACGCAACCACCGAGCCTCCAACATCGACCACCCGCGCGCGACCTGGGGCGTCACCGAGGGGAACCCCGTGTGGGAGGAGATGGCCGAGGGGGCCAGGCTCGCGCGAATGGACTTCCTGCTCAACGTGACGCTCGATTCCGGACAGCGCGTTACCGGGGTATTCGCGGGCGATCCGGAGTCGGCCCACCGCGCGGGTTGCGAGCACGTCAAGAGGTCCGCCATGGTGGCCCTCGACGGGCCCTTCGACGTGGTTGTGACATCGAACAGCGGCTATCCGCTCGACCAGAACCTGTACCAGGCCGTAAAGGGCATGAGCGCCGCGGCGTCGATAACCTCAGACGGGGGTTCCATCATCCTTGCGGCCGCCTGCGAGGAGGGGCTTCCGTCGGGGAGCTGTTACGAGGAACTGCTCTCGCGCTTCGACGATCCCGAATCCTTCCTCGCGGCGCTAACAGGCGGGGCCGTATCGGAGGCCGAGCAGTGGCAGGTGCAGGTGCAGGCAAAGATACTCGTAAAGAAAGAGGTTTACCTTTACAGCGGCGGGGTAAGCGCTTCCGAGGCCGGGCGGGCGATGCTCCGCCACACCGCGGACATTCCCGCTACGCTCGACTCGCTAATGAGGCGCTGCGGTCCGCGCGGCCGCGTCGCCGTGCTTGTCGACGGGCCGCAGTGCATTCCATACGTGCGCTGAAGCGCAAGAGTGCCGCGGTGCGAAGAGAAAATGGACACCGCGCAGGCGTCCGTCGGCCTGCCCGGGTTGGGCCTAAAACCCCAGATATCCAAGCACCAGCAGGAGCTGTCCGGCCAGGTAGGTACTCATGGTGTACACGCGCTCGTTTGCGATCTCCCGCGCGAACTTGTTGTAGGCGTTGATGATGTCGGAGACCATGAAGACGAAGGCCCCGGCCATTGCCGTGAGCACGCCGGACAGCTCGGCCGTTCCCATGGGCAGCACCGTCACCGCCCCCATGAGCGCTATGATTGCGCTGTAGGCGAGAATCGCCTTCTTCATCGCGCCGGCGTGCGGTCCTATAAGGCGATATCCGATAACGCCGGTGGCCGCGTATGGGATGAGCAGGAGCCACGCCGCGGCCGGGAAGTTCTCGAACCCCGGAACGTAGGACGCGAAGACGACGATGTAGAATAAGTGCCCCAGCAGGAAGGCGACGAGTCCGGGCCGGAAATAGCGCCTCGTCTTCTCGGGGTCCGGGATCATCAGAAAAATGTCGCCAAGCCAGCCGAAGCCGATGGCCGCCATCATGAACCAGCTCGGCGTTTCTGCGGAGGACAGGTAGTAGAGCGCGAGCGCCGGCATAAGCAGCGGTTTTAAGAAGTATCGCCCCGGCATGAATTTGAATCCTTCGCTTACGACGTGCGCCGCCGCGAGTGCGACGAAAAGGACGAGCAGATTCGTCGGTGTCATTATGGCTCCTCCGTGGTGTATTTATCGATTGTCCGCTCCATTGGGACACCATCCATGGGGTTTTTGCAATTACTTTACGCATTTGCGCCGGCCCGAAGCCAGCGGACTCCGTATGGTTCGATCGTAAGTTCGAGAGGGCCGTCCCTTCCGTCAAACCTGGAGCCGTCCAGTATGTCGGTCCACTGAGCATCCGGTAGGCCCGCCCCGGATGCCTTTAGGCTCAGTACGCGCGCGCGGGGCGTGACATTGGTCGCCGCGAGGAGGAAGGCCGATCCGTTCGGGGCCCGGCGAAGCAGTACGAACAGGCCGCTGTCGGCGTGGAGAACCCGCTGGAGGGCGTTCGGATGAAAGCATGGCTCGCGGGAGCGCGCGAGCAGCATGGCCCTCATCCCGGCGAACACCCTCGCCGTCCTGCTCGAAGGATCGTTTAGGGCGCGGAGCAGATGGTTTTTGTCGAGCGTGGCCCTGTTGATGGCGCGGCGGTCGCGCTCCTCGTCGAATGCGCGGGTGTCGTTTTCGGATCCCAGCAGCCCGTGCAGATAGATTCCGGGCACCCCCATGAGGGCGAGCGCTATGGAGCGCGACGCGAGGTAGCGCCGCACCCGCAGCTCCTCGTCCTCGTCGGAGCGGTCGCGGTTGATGGCGCTCCACCATGTGATGTTCAGCTCGTACGGGCTTACGGTCCCGTCCACCTCCGTGCGGTATGAGATATGGCCTCCGTTATCGAGCACACGCGCGGCCATGGCGTCGATCTCCTCCATGGAGAGTATTCCGTGCGCCGCCATTACCCCTATGCCGTCGTGGCTGTCGAGAAAGTTGAAGTACGTGGCCCGATCGGAAACAAGCTCCAGGCTTTCCGCCCATGCCGAGAGCCTGGAGGCGTCCGATGTCTGGAAGGCGTGCAGAACGAGCGGCGGGAGCGCGAAATTGTAGACCATCTGCGCCTCGTCGGTCCCGTCCCCGAAATAGCGGATGTTGTCGGCATGGGGGACGTTCGTCTCGGTTACCAGCGCCACGTGTGGCGCCACCGCGTCCAGGATGGCCCGCATCAGGCGTATTATGATGTGCGTCTCCTCGAGGTGCGCACCGGTGGTGCCGAGCTCGTCCCACAGGTAGGTAACCGCGTCGAGTCTCACCAGGTCGGCGCCGTGGCGCACGTAGAAGAGCAGGACGGCGATGACCTTGAAGAGCACCTTCGGGTTTTGAAAATTCAGGTCGACCTGGTCCGGGCTGAAGGTGGTCCACACCAGCCTGCGTCCGCCGAGGGTATCGAAGGGCGTGAGCACGTCGGTTGTACGCGGTCTGAAAAGGATGCGCAGATGGTCGTCCGAAACGGCCTCCCTGGTGCTGAACACCGTAAAAAAATCGATATACTCCGGGTTCTGGTCCAGGAACTCCCGAAACCAGCGGCTCCTGGAGGAGATGTGGTTGAATACCCCATCGAACATAAGCTTAAAATCGCGCCTGAGAAATGCTATCATGTCCCAGTCTCCTATGGCCGGGTCCACCTGTTCGAAATCCATCACCGAAAAACCCCTGTCCGATGAGGATGGAAAAAACGGAAGCAGATGGATCGTGCTGAAAAGTCCGGCCAGGCGCGCCTTCGCGAACTCCACAAGCGTAAGAAGCGGCGCCCTGTGCGGTTCGCGGACCATGTCGCCGTAGGTTATGAGGATGGCGTCCCGCTCGCTGAAGCGCCCGGCCGGATCGAATCCCCTGTCCATCTCGATCATCGCCGCGGTTTTGTGCGCGTAATAGACGCGCATAACGCGCTCGATCTCGGCGAGGCCCTCTTCGGCGCGCGCCTCCCCGTAGAGCGATGCCAGTTTTTTGAAGATGTCGAGGCGGACCTCCTGGGGCGGATGATAAATCGGCCGGGTGTAATCGGGATTGCCTGAATGGAGCCGAATGTCGGCGGCGTAGTCGGCGGCTTGTTTCACGTTTCTCCTCCAATCTCTGCCGATAGGGCCGCGCATCGAAACCAGAGGCCTCCTGTAGCGCGGTATATACCACCTATCATCTTCGGCCGCCTTTAGACAGCCTTTTTTACGCTTCCGGGGGCCCGGTACGCGCGATTAATACTTGCCCGCTACCGCCGCGGTGGATAAGCTTAAGGATGGCGGAGGCCGATCCGGCGGCCGACCCGCCGGGAGGGATCCATGATAGACGCCGGCCAGCGGCGCTACATCCTCGACAGGGCGTATGTCTCCGAGCACAGCCCGGATCTTATGACCATCGTATCCGGCGGAGAGGCCCATCTCTACGGGGGATACGTCGTTTACTCCGGCGACGGATGGGCCGTGGTCAACGGGTATCCGCTGGAGGGCCCCTCGGACGGGGAAGGCCTGGAGGAGGCCGTGGAGAGGGCGAACGCCCGGTTCTCCCCTCGCTATCTCTGGTTGGTGGCGCCCGGTATTCCGGCCGGATTCCGAAAAAGGATTTGTGAGCGCGAAACGGACGAGTATTACCGGCTGGACCTTTCGGAGTTCGACCCGTCGCGGCGCCTAATGCGCGAGGTCGAGAGGGCGGCCGAGCGGCTTGTCGTGGAGCGCACGCGCGCGATGGGCCCCGATCACGAGTCGATGACGGTGGAGTTCATCCGCCATGTCGATCCGCACGAGCGCGTAAGCGGCCTGTATCAGGCCATGCCCGATTTCGTACGCCGCTCACCCGACGCCCTGGTGCTCGACGCTCGGACCCGGGAGGGACGCCTTGCCGCCTTTTACGTGATGGACATGGCGCCCACGGGCTTCGCGAGCTATGTTGTGGGCTGTCACTCCCGAACGGTCCGGGCCCCCCACGCCTCCGACCTGCTTTTCGTCGAGATGGTGGCCGCCGCGCGGGGCGCGGGAAAGCGCTACATAGACCTCGGGCTTGGAGTTCACGACGGGATTCGAAGGTTCAAGACCAAGTGGGGCGCCGAGATCTTTTTGCCCTACGAGATGTGCGAGATCGAGCTTCCGAGGCGGGCTCTCTCCCTTCAGCCCCTGTCGCCCGGATCCGGTGCTGCGGCTAAAAGCTCCGGGCTTCGAGCGATGATCGGCTCTTTCCCGTTTCTACGTAGGCGCGGGGCCGAGTATAAGATGCTCTGGGAGGTCCGCAAGGGGGAAGCGCTCAACCTGCTCGGGGGAACCGCCCATTTTTTCTGCCGCTCGTACAGGCGTTCGTTCGAGCGCCTGCTTTCCGGAGTCGACAGGGTGATTTTCGAGGGACCGCTCGGCGAGGAGAGCATGCGGCTTGTTCGCGAGCGGGGGTCCGTTTCGGAGGGGGGCTCGCCGCTTTTCGCGGCGCTGGGCCGGGAGACCCGTTCGAAGATTGCACGCGAGTTCGCTCCCCGGGGCCTGCGCACGGCCATACGCGCGGGGCTTCCACCCGGGGTGCGCGACTCGATAGAGGACGAGATTTGCCGCGGCCGCCTCGACGGCATGAGGCCATGGCTCGCTTTTTTCAGCATGTGGTCGGAGTTTTTAATGAAACGGGGCTGGGTCTATTCGGTGGACCTGGAGGCCTATGAAACGGCCGGTCGCCTCGGCAAGGAGATCGTTCAACTCGAGCTAATCGAGGAACAGATAGAGGCGATGGAGGGGATTCCGTTCGATGGCATCGTGGAATTTTTGGGGCGCATCGACCGCTGGGAGGCAATGGCGCGATTGCACGCCAGGCGTTTCATGGCGGGGGACATCGACCGCATATTCGGCGCCATAACCAATTTCCCCTCGCGCTGCGAATCCATCATCGACCGGCGCGATCCGGTGTTTTTCGAGCGCATGACGCCGTTTATCGAAAAGGGCGGCTCGGCTGTGCTCCTCGGCACGGGCCACATGCCGGGCATAATGCGAAGGCTCGGGGAGGCCGGCTGGTCCGTACGGCCGGTCGGCCGATGATCTGGCCCTGGCTGCGCGGCCGCCTGAGGGCCAGGGCCTATCTCCCGGAGCACCTGCCGGACTATGTGCGCGCCGTAACCGGAGGCGGGGCCGGTCTCGTCGACGGACACCTGTGGTACGACCGGGGCGACACCCTGGTGCTCGTCGGGTACCCGCTCGACGGGAACTTCGATACCGCGCGCCTTGCCGATGCGGTGCGGAGGGCGCTCTTATATCACCGGCCCGTCTACCTCTCGCTCATAGCGCCCGAACTCCCCGCCCTCCCGTTCGAGCTCCTTGATAGCGGGAGCGACCGCTACTTCCGGCTCGACCTCGCCGCGCACGCCGTCAACCAGAAGACCCGCAACATGATATCCCGCTCCTCGCGGGAGCTTAGGCTCGCCGCGGTCCGAAGGCTTGGGCCCGAGCACCGCGCGCTTATCGCTTCCTTCCTGGAACGCACAGGCGCCGACGGGGCCATGCGCCGAGTATATGAGGCCATGCACGGATACGTGGAGCGCGCCGGGGGCCCGCTCGTGCTGGAGGCGCGCGACGCGGCCGGGAGGCTCGAGGCCTTCGACGTGGCCGATATCGATCGCGGCGAATACGCCTTCTATATGTTCAATGTCCGCTCTGGCGGGGCGGGTATACCCGGCGCGTCGGACCTCCTGTTGCACGAGCTCCTGAAAAGGGCGCGGGCCGCGGGCGCGCGCTATGTGAACCTTGGGCTCGGGGTGAACAGCGGGATCGAGTTCTTTAAGCGAAAGTGGGGCGGCCTGCCGTTTATGCGGCACGAATACGGTCTCTACGATGCGGGCGGAGGGCCCCTCATCGACCGTATATACGGGCGTTGAGCTTCGAGTTCGACCGCGGGGAATCGGGCCATTATGCGCGCCCTGAACTTTCGGGAATGGAGCCCGAAAGCCTTCGGATTTTCAGGCCGGCGAGGCGCGGAAAATCATAATTGACAAATGAAGCTCTAACATTATTTTACAACAAAAGCCGGCAATATTCCAGAAAAGCGCCGCATTTTCATTTTTACGAATCCAGGAGGACGCAATGGCTCTCAATCCGCTGCTCGATTCACGCGATCTGCGCTTCACCCTCTTCGAACTGCTCGAGGTCGACAAACTGACCTCCATCCCCAAGTACGCCGATCTGGACCGAAGCATGTTCGAGGACGTCATCGACCTCGCGGAAAAGGTCGCCATGGAGCAGGTCTACTCCATCAGCGCAGAATCGGAAAAACAGGGTGTAAAATACGACCCCGATACCCACAGGGTCACTGTGCCGGACAGCTTCAAGCCGGCCCTCAAGGCGTATCACGAGGCGGGCTTTATCGGAATTCCCGAGGACCCGGAAATAGGTGGGATGGGGATGCCCGCCTGCATCGCCATGGCGGCCAACGAGATCTTCACCGCGGCCAGCCTCGCCTTTACCGTCTACCCGGGACTCTCCCACGGCGCCGCCATGCTGATCGATACCTTCGGCACCGAGGAACAGAAGAAGCTCTACATTCCGAAGATGCTCTCCGGGGAGTGGGGCGGCACCATGTGCCTAACCGAGCCGGAGGCCGGAAGCGATGTGGGAAACCTCAAGACGAAGGCCGTCAAACAGCCGGACGGCGCCTATAAAATCACCGGGCAGAAGATATTCATATCCGGCGGCGAGGGCGACATATATTCCAACATCATCCATCCGGTACTGGCCCGCATTGAGGGGGACCCGCCCGGGACTAAGGGCATCTCGATATTCATAGTGCCCAAGTACCGCGTCAATCCGGACGGGAGTATCGGCGAGCTCAACGACATAGTCTGCACCGGCATAGAGCACAAGATGGGATTCCACGCCTCGGCCACCTGCTCGCTCTCCTTCGGCGATAACGGACAGTGCGTGGGTTACCTCCTCGGCAAGGAGCGCCAGGGGATGAAGATAATGTTTCAGATGATGAACGAGGCCCGGCTGGGCGTGGCCATGCAGGGGCTGGCGCTTTCCACCACCGCGTACATGCACGCGGTGACCTACTCCAGAACCCGCACACAGGGCGTGCACGTAAGCCAGATGCTTAACCCGGACGCCCCCAGGGTAACAATCAGCCAGCACCCCGACGTAAAACGGATGCTTTTATGGATGAAATCGTACGTCGAGGGCATGCGGATGCTCGTCTATTGCCTTGCGCACAACATCAATCTCATGCAGGTGCTCGAGGGCGAGGCCATGAGGGAGGCGCAGGGGCTTGTGGAGATACTCATCCCCATCTGCAAGGCGGGATGCACCGACAGCGCCCTGTACGTCACCTCGGAGGCCGTGCAGGTGTACGGGGGCTACGGCTATTGCTCCGACTACCCGGTCGAGCGCTATCTGCGCGATGCGAAGATAACCGCGATCTACGAGGGGACCAATGGAATCCAGTCCATGGACCTCACCATGCGAAAGATCCTCATGAACCCGGAGCAGTTCAACTTCTCCGTCTGGAAGAAGCGGGTGGCCGAGACCGTCGCCAGGGCGCGCGGCGTGGTGGAGGACAAATACATAAATCTGGTTGAGAAGGGAATGGCAAAGCTCGACGAGGTGATCGAGTCGCTCAAGGCCGACATGGCCGGCGGCAAGTTCCTGAATATCTTCGCCAACGCCACTCCGCTTCAGCAGGCCATGTTCATGATGTCGCTGGCCTGGACGCATCTGTGGAGCCTCACGCTTTGCATACCGAAGATGAAATCGCTTGTGGGCGACGCAAAGGGCGAGGACCGCGAGAAGCTATTGAACGACAACCCCGAGGCCGCGTATTACTCCGGCAAGGTGCTCTCGTCCCAGTTCTATTTGGGCGCGGAGTTTCCCAAATTCTTCGGGCGTGCGGAGGCCATCCTCTTCGGAGAGACGGCGCCCGTAAAGGCGTCCGACGCCGTTTTTACCGGCGCGCCGCTCGAATAGGGCGAATGCGTCAAACGCGCAACCGGGGCCGCCCGCCGGGGCGGCCCCTCCCCACCATACGCCCTGGGGCCGATTGCCAGGGCCTATCACCGTCGGCGCGAAAGCGCTGTGGGGCCTTGTCGATCATCCTGCCGATATTTTGCGGAAAGCCCCCGCCTGCGGCGTCGCCCTTTTTTGTTGACTTTGGGCGGGCTCCGGGTAGTGTATGCTAAAGTAAGGTATGTTAGCTTTATTTTCCAGGGGGCGGCCATGCGCGAAAGAAAGGTGATACTCCGCCGGTGTGACGAATACGAGCCTTCCGTTATCCAGGGCATTATAAAAGAGGCCATGGAGGAGCTCGGCGAAAAGCCCAGGGGCAAAATCCTCATCAAGCCCAATATCGTGACCGCCAACAAGCAGTATATCTTCGACGCGTACACGCATCGTGACATGATGGAGGCCATGGTAAAAGTGCTGCGAGAATCGTACGGGGCGGGCGATTCCATCACCATCGGCGAATCCGGCGGCATAGGCCTTCCCACCAGGATGTTTTTCGCCGAGTCGGACTACGACAAATTGGCGAAGCGCCTCAATGTGCCGCTGGTGGACCTAAACGAGGAGGAGCTTCGCACCGTTAGCCTCAAAAAGGCCAAGTTGCACAAGACCATGCTTATGGCCAAGTCGCTGTACGAGGCGGAATACAAAATCTGGATGCCCAAGTTAAAGTTCCACATAGTGGTGGACTTTACAAACGCGCTTAAACTCAACATCGGCATTCTCTCCCATAAGGAACGCTTTCTCTACCACGACGACCGCCTGCACGAGAAGATTGTGGACCTGCTCGAGCCGGGATACCCGGACCTAATTGTGACCGACGCCATCACGGTGGGCCGCGGCTTCGAATCGAGCCCCTTTCCGCACCACCTGGGCGCAGTGATGATTTCGAACGATCCGCTGGCCATCGATGTGGTCGCCTCGAAGGTGATGAACTACGAGCCCGAGTCGGTCATATATATGCGCGAGGCGCGCGACCGGGGATACGGCTCGCTCGACATGCGCGATATCGTAATAACCGGGGACGTGGGCTGGGAGGAGCTCGCCGAACGCATGAAGGGGGTGGACTCGCCCTTCCAGGACCTCCAGAAGCTCGACACTCCCATACGTTTCTACGAGGGGACCAATAAGGAGACGGGGAACATCTGCTACGGCGGTTGCATATGCTCCATTAAGGGCGTCATGGGGACGGCCGACCGCCGCTACGAGGGCAATCTGAAAAACGCGAGGAAGGGCGCAATCGTGATGGGCCATTACAAAGGGGACGTGCTTCACCCGAACGAGCCGGTAGTTATGGTGGGCACCTGCGCCGGAGTGGAAGGAAGGCTGGAGGCCGGAAAGGTCGTCCACATCAAGGGCTGCCCGGTAAAGGTCGCTGACCTCATGATCTTCGGCCTGCGCCACTTCAAGATGAAAAGCCCGGCCTGGGACATGAGAAACCTCGTGCTTCTGATCTACCATTCCATTATAAAGGCCTTCATGCAGCTTACGGTCCCGCTGAGGGCAAGGGCGAAGATCCAGCGGCACGCCTGAGCCGCAGGCCGCGTTCGCGCTCTTTCTTCAATTAATCTTTATTTCTTTCGTGAATATTAAAATTTGACTTGCCAGCCAAGGGCAAATTTTAAAATATTCCCGGGTTCCAAGGGCCCCGCCGGGCGAATATGCCGTAAACGCCCATACTCGGCGCTATAATGAAAACCGTTCCCCCGCCGGCGGCCGGAACGCCGATCCGAATTCCGTTCAGGAGATGACAATGGCCTCACATCCTACCGTGGACATGCGCGACATCCATTTTGTCCTTTTCGAGCTTCTGGAAATCGAGAAATTAGGCCGCTTCCCGGCCTTTGCCGACCTTACTCGCGCGGAGTGCGAGGAGTCGCTTCGCCTCGCCTCGCGCATCTCGGACGACATCCTGTACGAGGCCAACCGCGAGGCCGACCGACTCGGCATAGACTACGATGCGGCCACCAAAGAGGTGCGCATACCCTCCGGCATGAAGAAGGCCCTTTCGGCCTATTACGAGGCGGGTTTTTTGCGAATAGCCGATTCCCACGACGAGGGGGGGATGGGAATGCCCGAAACGATCGCGTTCTCGTGTAACGAGATATTCACCGCGGCGAGCATGTCTTTTTTCACCTATCCCATTCTGGGGCACGGCAACGCGACGCTGCTTCGCAACTTCGGAACGGACGAACAGCGCGCCCTCTATATGGAAAATATCCTCTCGGGCCGCTGGGGGGGGAGCATGTGCCTGACGGAGCCGGGCGCGGGAAGCGACGTGGGCGCGCTCCGCACAAAGGCGGCTCGGCTTTCCGACGGGAGCTTTAGGATAAGCGGGCAGAAGACCTTCATCTCGTGCGGCGAGGGCGACCTGTACGAAAACATCATCCACTTCGTGCTCGCCCGCATAGAGGGCGACCCTGAGGGTACCAGGGGCATATCGCTTTTCATCGTTCCCAAGTATCCGGTGCGTTCCGACGGCTCCTTCGGCCCCCTTAACGACGTGGTCTGTACGGGCATAGAGCGCAAGATGGGCCTGCACGGCTCGCCCACCTGCACGATGGTCTTCGGCGAGAACGGCGAATGCGTGGGGCGTCTCCTCGGAAAGGAGCGCGAGGGCATGCGCATGATGTTTCACATGATAAACGAGGCGCGTCTGGCCGTCGCGCGCCAGGGACTTGCCGTGGCATCCTCGGCATACCTGCACTCGCTCTCCTACGCGCGCGAACGGCTGCAGGGCCAGGACCCTGCAAACCCGGCCGCCGGCGTACAGGTCCCCATCATCCGCCACCCGGACGTTCGGCGCATGCTGCTTAGAATGCGTTCGTATGTGGACGGAATGCGCATGCTGGCCTACTACACGGCGCTGCAAATCGACACCGCGCGCCACGCGTCCGGAGACGAGGCCGCCGAGGCCGGCTCGCTCGTCGATTTTCTCATCCCGATATGCAAGGCCGGTTGCACCGACACCGGGGTGCTCGTCTCCTCGGAGGCCGTACAGGTTCACGGCGGATACGGCTTCTGCGC
>ERZ795044.560-NODE-560-length-35008-cov-8.912282_pt1 | contig 35008 bp, 36 predicted proteins | sample MGYA00375128_ERZ795044 | MGnify/ENA primary metagenome ERZ795044 (study PRJEB30173, sample SAMN05720213) | anaerobic digester metagenome | isolation source: active sludge of municipal wastewater-treating anaerobic digesters | place: USA | collected 2014-12-22 ...
GGCATTGCGATGCTCCGGCGCTTTAACGAGCGCACCCGTGCGCGCCTACTGGCTCCACTGCCTGGAGCGTTCGGGCGCCCGCTCAGGGGCCATGTTCATCGCGTTTCCCCGGCGCCGGCTTTCAGCCAAAGGCCGGCTCTCTGTAGCCAGTACTCGGCGACTACTCATCCCCATCACTGCGTTTGCAGGTATTCTGCTGTCAGCTGCCACTTTGATTAGTCCTTGCCAACGAGCATAGCACGGCGGATGGGCGGTGTCAACTTAAAAGTGTGGGCGGGGGTGTTTTATCCCCTTGACAAACATGTTGGGCCATCTATAGAATACTAATGAAGGGGTGAGAATATTTGCAGAGAAAATTTGCACCTCCTGACGACACCAAGGATTCCCGAATGGCATTGGCTCTTCGTTGCGCTGAGCTGTACTACATTAAGAAGGCGAGTCAGAGCGCTATAGCCGCGGAACTTGGCTGCTCTGTGGCTACGGTATCACGTCTGCTCAAGAATGCAGAAGATGAGGGCATAGTTGAGATACGGGTTATCAACCCCTTCTCCCGTGTCGAGACGCTTGAAGCCGGCATGCGCCGCAAGTTCAACCTGGCCGAGTGCCGGGTCGTCAACGCACCAAAGGACGATGCGCAGAACAAGAAGGTCATCGGCGCCACCGCCGCTGAGCTTGTGGCCGATCTTGTGGACGATGGCGATTTGGTTGGCCTGTCTTGGGGTGTGACCATGCGAGAGATGGTTAACTCATTGCCGTCATATCGCAGGCCAGTCTCCATCCGCGTCATTCCGCTGATCGGAGGCCTCGGCCAGGTGATGCCGGAGCATCAGGTCAATGCGCTAGTTCACGAGTTCGCGCAGTGTTTTGGCGCCGAATTCGTCATGCTGCACGCTCCCGCTCTGTCCGACAGGGAAGAGACGGTGAAGCTCCTCATGGAGGAGCTGACCATCGCTCAGATGGTCGGCATGTGGCGGCGACTAAACGTCGCAGTGATCGGGATAGGCGAAAGCCCACCGACTTCCCCCATGCGCAAAACCGGCTACTACACAACTGAGGAAATCAACGAACTTGTCGACATGGGCGCTGTGGGCGACATATCAGGGCGATTCTTCGGCCCAAACGGCGAAGAAGCTCCTGCATCAGCCAACAGGCGATTGCTCGCGATTTCATTCGAAATACTGCGTAAGGCTCCCCGGCGTGTGGGAGTGGCGGGAGGCCTTCCGAAGGTGCGAGCCATTGAGGGCGCGCTCCGAGGGGGCCTTATTAACGTACTCGTCACCGACTCTGACACAGCGTCGGCGCTTCTGACCAACTGAGCAGGCTGACCCAAATGACCAGACCGGAAGCCTGAGCGACTTAGGCACATTGGATTGAGGGTGGGTGAGGAATGAGAACAGCAGTCTACTATGGGCCAGGACGAATTGAGCTTGAAGACTGGCCCATACCGGAAGTAGGGGACGACGGAATTCTCATCAAGACCAGGGCTTCTATGGTGTGCGGTACTGACGTTAAGACGTATCTTCGGGGTCACCCCATGTTCAAACCCCCTACTGTTTTGGGCCACGAATTCTCCGGCGAGGTGGTTGCGGTCGGAAGTGGAGTGTCAGCGGCCAAGCCGGGCGATAGAGTGACCGCCGCTCCCTTTATCAATGACGGATCATGCTTTTACTGCAAGAAAGGCGTGGGTGAGCTGTGTACATCTAGGCGCCTGCTCAGCAATGGGGCCTTCAGCGAGTACATCAGGATAGACGAGGAATACGCAAAACGCGGGCTGGTTCACCTGGCTGACGACACTTCATGGGAAGAGGGGGCGCTGACTGAACCGCTTGCCTGCGTCGTAAACGCCCTGGCCGACCTGAGCATCGGCGCCGGCGATACGGTGGCGGTGATCGGAGCAGGCCCAATGGGGATCCTCAATGCGATAATGTCGCGGTCTGTGGGCGGCGCCCGGGTGATCCAGATCGAGACCGACCCGCTCAGGCGAGGCATTGCCTCGTCCCTTGGACTTGAGACCGTGGATCCCGCCGTGTGTGATCCCGTCGATGCCGTACGGTCGCTCACGGATGGACGCGGCGCTGACCATGTTGTTCTGGCTGCAGGTTCGGTCGCCGCCATACCAGGCGCCCTGGCGCTTGCCCGCCCGGGCGGCAAAGTCATGCTTTTCGGAGGATTGCCGCAGGGGCAGATGGCTTCCATAGATCCCAACCTAATCCACTACAAGCAGATCGCAGTGTACGGAAGTTCTGGGTTCACGCCCGAGGATTTCGCCCGTGCTGGTGAACTCATCAATGGCAAGTCCTTTGATCTGACCGGACTGATCTCTCACCGGTTCGCGTTGGAGGAGATCACAAAGGCCCTGGATGTCGCGTCGAAACCTGAAAGCGTCAAAGTGGAGATTCGCTTTGACTGAGCGAGTGAGAAGGGAGGTTCGGACAACACAATGGGTATAGGAGTGGGCAAGGCAAACAGGCTGGCCCGGGTGTTCAACCCAGTCGACGGAAACAGCGTCATGCTTGCTCTCGATCACGGAATGGCTTTGGGTCCGATAACAGGCCTCGAACGGCCAGGAGACGTAACACGAACCCTCTCGCCACATGCTGACGCCCTGATGGCGACGAAAGGCGTGTTCAACCACTGCTTTGCGCCGGATGGAAGGATAGGGGTAGTGCTTCGCGTCTCGGGCGCGACGACAATCGCAGGCCCCGACCTGACCAACGAAGGGTTGACAGCGTGTGTGGATGAGGCAATAAGGCTCTCGGCCGATGCAGTAGCCACGTCGATCTTCGTGGGCACCGCAAACGAGAGAGGGTCAATCGAGAACCTGGCGATGTTGGCCGGCGAGTGCTCGGCATGTGACATTCCGGTTCTCGCCGTAACTGCAGTGGGCAAGGATCGTGAGAAGCAATTCGACTCGCGCTATCTCAAGCTCGCATGCCGAGTCGCCGCTGAGCATGGGGCCGATATGGTAAAGACGTATTTCACGCCCGATTCCTTCGAGTCGGTGATTGATTCTTGCCCCGTGCCGGTAATAATCGCCGGCGGACCTAAGATGGAGACGGACGTGGACGTTCTCAGAATGGCCAGGGCAGCTATGGATGGAGGGGCTCGTGGGATCGACATGGGCCGCAATGTGTGGCAGAATCCAAATCCTGTGGGCATGATCCGGGCCCTTTGGGCGATCGTCCATGAGGGAGCTTCAGTCTGTGATGCTGCCGCGATTCTGAGCGAGGCCCCGAACGAGGTGAGGTCATAGTGGATTCCCCGCTTCTCGAAATGAAAGGGATCAGCATGGATTTTCCAGGCGTGAGGGCTCTGGATGATGTCGATCTTACGCTGCGTCGGGGCGAGATCCATGCCATCGTAGGCGAGAATGGGGCGGGCAAATCAACTCTGATCAAGGTGTTATCAGGGGTATACAGGCCTACCGCGGGGAAGATCCTGATGGATGGCAAAGAGGTGCAGATGAGCAATCCTCGGCACGCTCTGGCGTGCGGCGTGGGCGTCGTCTACCAGGACAGAACCCTGGTGCCGTTTCTCACGGCCGCTGACAACATACTTCTGGGGAATGAGCCTGCGCGATACGGCGTCCTTGACCGCAGATCTATTCAGGAGAGGGCCAAGAAGGCTCTCAGCATGCTGAACCTGTCGATCCGAATGGATGTTCCGGTGTGCGAGATGTCGGCAGGCGATCAGCAGCTGGTGGACATCGCGAAGATCGCTCTCATGGAACCCAGAATCATGGTCCTTGACGAACCCACTGCAGCGCTCAGCGATCATGAGACAGAGTCTCTCTTCAAGCTCCTGCACCAGTTTCGGCGGCAGGGTGTGGGCATAGTCTACATATCTCATCACCTCAACGAGGTATTCGAGATGGCTGATACAGTCACAGTTCTGCGCAACGGCCAAGTGGCAGGCTGTGGATCTGTGGGCCAGTTCACCTCGACCGAAATAGTTCGGCTCATGATCGATAGGGATCTGGGCGGCCAGTACGTGAAGGAGGCTGTTCCTGTTGGGGACGAGGTTCTGAGAGTTGAGAATCTGACCTGCAGCAGAATCGGCCTGGAGAACATATCGCTCTCAGTTAGGGCCGGAGAGATCGTCGGCCTGGGCGGGCTCATGGGTGCAGGCAGAAGTGAGCTGGCATCCGTAATATTCGGCGTGGCCAGGGCTGACTTCGGCCGAGTTTACGTGGACGGACAGGACGTCACACCGAGGTCGGTGCCTGCGGCCATCAGGGCCGGAATATACCTTGTCCCCGAGAAGCGACGTGAATACGGCCTCATCTCTAGCGAATCTGTGATGGCCAACATAAGCCTTCCGTTTCTGCGCGACTTTACGAAATGGGGGATCGTAGGTACCAGCGCAGAGCGGGCGCCGGTGGGAACGCTCATGCGCGACCTCAAGGTCAAAGCGAGGCGGGCAACTGATCCCGTTGCCACATTGAGCGGCGGCAATCAGCAGAAGGTGGTCGTAGCCAAGTGGCTTGCGAAACCCGGGCGTGTGTTCATCTTCGATGAACCTACCCAAGGGATCGATGTTGGCGCGAAGACCGAGGTATACCAGATGATGCTCAACATAGCCAGGGACGGAGCTGCAGTGCTATTGATATCGTCCGACTTGCCCGAGTTGGTGGCCATGTCGGACCGTGTGTATGTCATGAGAGGCGGCCGGATGGCGGGCGAGATCGAGCATGTGGACCTGAGCGGCGAGGCTGTTCTCAGGTGTGCCCTTGGAGGTGTATAGCAGTGGACGGACCTTCCGGTTCTGGAACACAGGCAGTGGAACGCGCGGTAGGCGGGGTTTTTCGCGAACGTCTGACTAACATCATATGGGAATACGGGACACTGATCGGATTGCTGGTTCTGGTTGTGTTCTTCAGCACGATGAGCGATGCGTTCTTGCGATTCGGAAACATCGTAAACATCCTACGCCAGATATCGATGCTCGCGATCATCGCCACTGGGCTCACGTTCTGCATGGTGACGGGCGACTTCGATCTTGGCATAGGATCGATAGGCTCTATAGCAGGAGTCATGACTGTGAGCCTTCTGGTTCGGGGAGTGCCCACCATCATTAGCGTGTTGGCAGGCCTGGGCGTCGCAGCTCTGTTCGGCCTGGCAAACGCAGTGCTCGTGACGCGCGTAGGCATATCTTCGTTCATATCTACCCTGGCCGCCGGTTCAGTGGCTACTGGCGTCACGTTTCTGTATACGCAAGGGCAAGCCATATATGCGCAGCTTCCGCCGGCATTCGAGTTCATCGGAAGAGGCTATGTGGGCATTATCCCTGCGCCGGTCATCATTATGGCGCTTATTGTAGCCCTGGGCCAATTCGTGCTGTCGAGGACTCGCACCGGCAGGTACATGCACGCGATAGGGGGCAATATCACAGCGGCCCGGCTATCCGGAATCGCGGTGAGCAAGTACCGCGGCCTGGGATTGCTCTTTTCGAGCCTGGGCGCGGGGGCGGCGGGCATCATACTCGCGTCTCGCCTTGGGTCGGGGCAGCCCACTGCTGCATCAGGCTTCTTCCTAGACGCGATCTCAGCAGCCTTCTTGGGCCAAACAGTCCTGCGCGATGGGCGGCCCAGCGTTATCGGAACCTTCATCGGAGTCCTCATAATCGGCGTGATAAACAACGGCCTAACACTGTTGGGTGTCTCGTACTACTGGCAGGATATCTCAAAGGGTATCATCATTGTTCTCGCAGTAACCTTGGCGACTCTGCGGCCGAAGCACTAGGATGAGCGGTATACATAATGCATCTGGAACCTGGGAGGTGATATGGGATCCCAAGTAGGCAGAAGTCCTCCACTACCTGTAGTTCAGCGATCTGCGCGGGACCAAATATGCAGCGGAGGTGCATCAGAGTGAGTCTATCGAAGATTGCGAAGTTGACTCTTGTATGCGTTATAGTCTTGGTGATGGGGCTAGTCTCTGTGGGTCATGCGGCTAAGGTTCCGACGATTGGCTATGTTACGGCCAACATGACTGCTACGTCTCAGGTCAGAACGACTAATGCGTTTGTTGCTCAGGGGAAGGCCAAGGGGTGGAAAGTAATCAACGCCGATGCGAAAGGCTCGTGGCCGAGCCTGGCTGATCAGATCGAGAACTACGTACAGATGAAGGTTGACGCAATCGTCGTTGCCATGTCGGACCTGCCAAGCATCAAAGCTGCCATCAATGCGGCTAACAAAGCCAAGATCCCGGTGATATCCATCGACTCCGGCGTGGCCGAGGGAGTGATTGCCGATATCACAACCGACAACTTCGTCATGGGCTCCAAGATATCTTCCTTCATGATGGACAGGCTCAACCACAAGGGGAACATCATCGTGTTCAAGTTCAGCGAGCACCATGGTACGAGGAAGCGCGGACGGGCGCTCGACATGGTGCTCACCGAGAACCCCGAGGTGAAGGTGCTAGCTACCCACAATCTGCCGCCCGCAGGCTTCATGCAAGATGCGCAGGCCAAGATGGAGACGTACATCACTCAGTATGGCGACAAGATCGACGCCGTGTGGTGCCCGTGGGACGGACCGGCGATGGCGGTGACCATGGCCCTGCAAGCCTCCAAGATAGGCAGGAACAAGTGCTTCGTGACGGGAGTGGACGGAGAGCAGGAGTCGTTCGATCTCATCAGAGGTGGTTCGCCTTTTGTCGCGACAGTGGCTCAGCCCTTCGAGCTGATGGCAAAGGCTGCAATCGATCTGATCGACGACATCGTAGTCAAGGGCAAGGCTCTAGACAAAGCAGTCCCGACCAGCACGATCTATGTGGATGCACCGCTGGTGACTCCATCCAACGTTCCGGCGAAGGGCGCGTGGCCCTGGGATTAGGCTCGGCTTGCGTGTCGCGCGCATGCGACGGCAAATGAGCAGGTGAATACGTGATAGTGGCAATTCGGGGCGGGGGCTGCGCGCAGCGTGCCTCCGCTCCGCTTCCAGCTTGTCGGGGGTCCGAGTAGAGCGTGATATGGAGGGATTGTGGTGGAACCAGCAATGCTAGGCGTGGACATCGGCACCTCTGGCGTCAAGGGAGTTCTGGTCACGCCGAAGGGGGATGTGCTCGGAACGGTCTCATGCACCCACACTACAAACATGCCGGCGCCTGGCCTAGCGGAGCATGACCCCGAGCAGATGTGGTGGAGCGGCTTTGTCCGCGTGGTCCGCGAACTGATCAGTGAATCGGGGATCGATCCCAAGAGTATTGCCGGTGTGGGGTGCAGCGGCATCGGGCCGTGCCTGCTCCCGGTCGATGACAGCGGTCGCCCCCTGAGGCAGGCGATACTGTACGGGATAGATGGTCGCGCCCATGAGGAGATAGCGGCGCTTGGAGCGCGGCTTGGGCCGGGCGAGGCCCTCACAATCACGGCTAACCCTATCACCACGCAATCGCTGCTTCCCAAGGCCATGTGGGTCAGAGACCACGAACCGGATGTGTACGCCAAAACTCATCTCTTTCTTGATGCGCCGGGCTACCTTGCGTTCAAGCTTACCGGGGAGCCGTCGGCCGACTTGTTCACCGCCAACGCCGCAGGCTTCATCGATGTGGAGCAGCAGCGCAAGAGCCGCAGGATGTTCGACGCAGCAGAAATCGATCCGCGCCTGTTTCCCGAGCCTGTATGGCCGGCCACGGTTGTGGGCCACGTTACGCGTGAGGCTGCCCATGCCTCGGGGCTTGCGCCCGGGACTCCGGTTGTAGCGGGGACTTGTGACGCAGCTGCAGAGTGCTTGGGTGCGGGCATGACCGACGAAGGCGAGGCCTGCCTGATCTATGGCACAACCGCAGTGATACTTGGCTGCTCGAACAACCCACGAGTGCACAGCAAGCTGTTCGGCGGGGCTTACTGCCTTGATGGCAGGTACATCCTCGGAGGCGCTACCGCGGCCGCCGGCGCTCTTACTACATGGTACCTAGACAACTTTGGAGCAGAGGCCCGTAAGTTGGCGGCCGAATCGGGCGTGAGCGCGTATGAAGCGCTCTACATGGACGCTGAGAGGGTGCCGCCGGGCTCCGATGGACTCGTGATCCTGCCGTACTTCAGCGGAGCGCGGACGCCAGTCAACGACGAGCGGGCGCGCGGCGTGATACTCGGACTGATGCTTCAGCACACGGGAAGACACCTGTACCGGGCTCTTCTCGAATCCGTTGGGTACGAAATCAGGCATCATATCGATGCCATGGGCGAGGCGGGAGTCGTGCCGCGCACGATTCGGGCGGTGGGCGGGGGGACCAGGAACCCGCTCTGGACTCAGGCCATGAGCGACATAACCGGCCTGGAGCAGGTATGCGTGTCGAACCCTGTAGGGGCTCCGCTTGGAGCGGCGTACCTTGCAGCCCTTGGCACAGGCCTTGTGGATGGAGTAGACGCGCTCAGGCGCAGATGGGTCGGCACAGATAGGGTAGTGCGTCCTGACGATTCCAGAAAGAGTGTGTACGACACCCTGTACGGGGTATACCGCAGAGCGTATCCAGCCACGGCCGACCTTGGCCATACGCTGGCGGGGATGGCCTGACTGATGGAACAGGGAGGTCTTTGTGTGACTGGCGTCAATGTGAGGCTCAGCAGAATCCTGAAGAACGGTCGGAGTGTGGTATGCCCCCTGGACTACGGAGGCTTCATGGGGCCGGTGGAGGGGATACGCGATCCCGCGGCGATTGTCGACGCAGTGGTTGCCGGCGGGGCCGATGCGTTGCTTGTCAACCCCGGGTTCGCAAGAAGCGAGTGGACGCGGTACGCGGGCAAAGCCGGCCTGATCGTGCGCGTCACAGGCGGATCCACTAAGTTCAACCCGAACCAGACATACCACACTCTCGTATGTGATGTGAAAGAGGCATGCGCGCTTGGTGCCGATGCGGTGTGCATCATGGTTTTCGCAGGGTCTGAGCAGGAGCAGGAGATGTTTTACATCATGTCGCAAGTGACGTATGATGCTCACAGCCTCGGAATACCGGTTCTGGCGGAAGTGCTTCCAGCTGATCCCGACCACAGGTTTGACTCTGAATGGATCGCCGTGTGCGCCAGGGTCGGATATGAGCTTGGGGCCGATATGGTCAAGACCTACTTCAGCACGGACGGGTTCGACTCCGTTGTGCAGGCATGCCCAATTCCGATAGTCATCGCCGGCGGTCCAAAGACCAGCGACGCGCGTGATGTCGCCCGCCAGGCAATAGCGTGCGGCGCCGCCGGAGTGGCCTTCGGGCGCAACGTGTTCCAGTCCGGCGACCCCGAGGCCGAGGTGCGCGCGCTGCGCGCCATCGTGCACGGATCCTGAGGGAGTCAACTGGGCCACCACACATGTCCGGCAGTCACGTTCCACAGCCGCTTTCTGCAGCCCCGACCATCGCCAGTTCAGCGATGGCCGGGGCGTCGCGGTTCTGACACGGCTTCCCCTGCCTACACCCCGAAAAACCGGCGTATGACGGTCGCAACGCCGCACTTCTCATTGGACGGAGCGACGAACGCCGCCTGCTCCCTGGCATATGGATGCGCGTTTTCGACTGCTACGCCGATGCCGGCTGCCTGGATCAGCTCGACATCGTTCATGTTATCTCCCACTGCCACAGTGTCGGCGAGGTCTAGGCCGAGGATCTCGCAGAGGACGGAGAGGGCGGCGCCCTTGGACACACCTGGGGGGAGTAGTTCCAGATAGCAGGTATCTGACTCGACCAGCGATCCTTCGGGGAAGACAGCCTGGAATTCGCGATGCAGTATCTCAAGCGATTGCGGCTCGCCGATGACAAGGAATTTGGTAGGCGGCACGTGCGTCTGCCCGCTTCTGAGAAACGCTACTAGATCGCCCACCTCGATGCAGTCCACACGATCTTTCTTTGCGTAATCCCTTACCACCGAGTCGATTCTTGCTACATACACTTGGCCGTCTATGTATACGTGTGTTCTGACATCGAAGTTCGATGCGACTTCAAGGGCTGCGATGGCCCGATCCATGGGCAGGTTTCGCTCGAAGAGCGTTTCGCCACGCTCAAGGTCGACGATCTTCGCCCCGTTGTACAGTATCGCGGGCGCATTTGCCGAGAGGTCGCGAGCATACGGTATCGTGGACTCCTCGATCCTGCCTGTTGCGAACGTAAAGAGAGCGCCTGAAGCTAGGAGTCGCTGCAAGGCCCAGCGGTTTTCATCGGGGACTTCTTGCCTGGAGTCTACCAAAGTGCCGTCGATATCCGTTACGAGCAGCTTGTAGTTGGACATAATCACACCGCCTCGAGTCTTCATTCGGCATTTTCGGGATTTACCCTGCATGCGGAGGGAGTGCATGTGCTAGACGCGGCAGGGGTCAGCCGCATGGCTGCGGGCCTCAACGTGAGACTCGGGAAGGTGATGTCGTGGAGGAAGCGAGCCGCCGATTCTGGGAGACTAGAGCACGATCTTCGTCGCAAACCGCCCTCAGCTGGCCTGGTGGGGACGATATGATGCAAAAACGGCTGGAGCTAGCACGTACTCAGATTCTGACGCGGTTTTGGAGATACCGCAAGGCAGTGGCGCGTGCCTCTGTGCGCCCTTTCTGCCCCAATCGCCCCACATGCGCCACTTGCCCTAGGGCTCTCGCTGCAATCTCAGCGGGGCTACACGAAGAAACCAGATCTATGGGCCAACCGTCCGTCCATTGCCCACCTGGCGGCTCCCTGATCAGAAAATGTATCTGAACTCGCCCATAAGATGGCTGACGGGGCGGGTTCTATGATAGTATTCGTAGTGTCGGCCCATGTGAGACGCATCCTGGGGCCAACGTCGGCTATGCTTCAGGCATGGTCCGCAGGCTGCGATAGCGGAGCCGGCAGTTGCAGGGCCGGAATGGAAATGGATGTGGGCAGATTGAAGGCCAACGCATTGTCGCAGGCAATCCACTTTTTCTCGAGGCAGCCACGCGACTGGAAGGTTACAGCCTGCAGAGCGTCTGTAGATAAACTTCTCTATCAGATGGTTTTTCCGTACCTGAGTGTATACATAGCGCTTCTCGGGGCTACAGGGACACAACTGGGTGTGGTCAATAGCACTGGGATGGCTGCCGGCGCGGTGCTGGGGCTTGTGTCGGCGGCCGCCGCCAACAGCTTGGGGACCAAGCGAGTGTATGTGATCGGCGTGGCTCTGGTAGGGCTTTCGTATCTGGTTACTGGGTTGGCTAGTAGTTGGGTTGTCGCGCTTATGGGCACTATGATCTGGTGGTGTGGATCGACAGTAGCTGGCCACAGCTGTGGGATCGTGTGTGGAAGTTCGCTTCTGAACAAAGACCGGGCGACAGCCATGGGCTGCTGTGAGAGCCTTGCGCAGGGGGTGATGGGGCTTATCGGGCCGGTGATCGGAGCAATACTTGTCACCCGGTTTGGCGGAGTCAGCACGCAGGGGATCAGGCCCCTGTTCCTGATTGCTTCGGCTCTATCCCTCGTGTCGCTCCTTCTCATATCCACTAAACTGTCGCAGACGGAATACGTCGCTTACGAAAAGGCAGGCTTCCGGGCGGGCATCAGGCCGCTCTTACTGTTGGGCGAGCGCCCTGATTTGTGGCGGTTCGTGGCAGTATCTTGCCTTGCCAACCTGCCCACGGGCATGGTGCTTCCATTTACCCAGGTATTTGCGCGCGAGGTAAAGATGGCAGACCAGTACGTGCTGGGGGCAATGGTGACCGCCTTTGCAGTGGTGGGTCTATTGCTTGGGGTTCCCCTGGGCAGGCTGGCCGACAGATTCGGGCGCAAGAGGATTCTCTATGCCCTCGCTCCTGTGTTCTGGGCAAGCAACCTACTACTCGTCTGGTCCGCACGTCCGGTTCTTCTGATACTTGCGGGCGTTCTGCAGGGGACCGTCTCGATGACGCTGGTTGTAACGCAGGCTATGGCCTTTGAGCTCGTTCCCTCAAGCAGAGTGAGCGATTGGCTGGCTGTTCTGCGCTTCTTCAGGATGCTCGTCGGCGCCGCCCTGGCCTTCATATCCGGGCTCGTATGGGATCACTTCGGCCCCGAGTACGTATTCCTGCTGGCCGTCGCGATCGATGCGGCTGTTCGCATCCCGCTGCTTGCGGGCCTGCCGGAGACGCTTGACGCAGACGCGTAGCCGCTGGTTCGCAGCCAGCGGCTTGTGTCATGACTGCTCGTAAGCCCTCATGAAGTCCTCCCTGCTTATTCCTGCTTGAGTGCAGATGATGCGCAGAGTGGAAGCCTTCAACCGAGGGTGACCGGGCATTGTCAGCGGGGTGCAAGTACCGTCAGGATTGTGGCGAATCATCGCGATGTGCTCATGCTCCCTGACAAGTTGAAAACCCAACGCCTTGAAAGTGCTTATTACCTTTGCCTTGGGGGCATCGACAGGGAACTTCATCATGTTGCTACTCCAGCTTCAGCAACAAAGACCTCTAGCGCGGGGTCAGCTTCGACAATGTCTGTCCCGAAGGTCTCGATATGGAAACGGATCGCCGACTTGACGTCATCAAGAGCCTCTTCGTACGTGCTGCCCTGGCCGATGATTACTCCCTTCAGTCCCAAAGGATAGGCCACATAGACGTCCGGGTGTTTCTCTACGATGACCTTATAGAGCGCCATTGCCGACTTCCCTCCTAGCACGATTCTGGTTCCAGTATATCATGTCGCGGCACCGTCAAACCTTCCTGCTGGCCGTCGCGATCGATGCGGCTGTTCGCATCCCGCTGCTTGCGGGCCTGCCGGAGACGCTTGACGCAGACGCGTAGCCGCTGGTTCGCAGCCAGCGGCGGGGTCCCGTGCCTAGTCCACCTGCCTATACACATGCCATTGGCGCCGTGGGCTGCCCCTATCCAGGTATATATCGTATGTATGTCCGTCGTCGCAGAGCACCTTGTAGTAGTTGCGGTGGCGCCTGGTTCTCCATGTCCTGGCGGATGGGTGAGTGCCGCCGAAACCGAAGTCCTGCCACTCCGAGAGAATCTCCACTATGTGCACTACTGTGCCGTTCCACGCCAGCGCTGTCGGTGTGGTTCCTCCCGAGGCGCACTCAACGCGGGCGGGCCTTCCGATGAAGCGGGGCACTGCCGTCACTCCTCTGGCTGATCTGGGTCTGTCTACGGCGCTCAGGCCCTCGGGTTGCATGCACCTATTCGCCAAGGACGGGGCGTTCCCTTGGAGCGGCGGTTGCCTGCGATGGTCGAAGAAAATCTGATCTGACTGAAGGAATAATCGAATTTGCGTAGAATTAGTGGTCAGACCACCTGATGACTAGATGACCGGGTGTATGGATAGAGGCACTCACGCTTATTCCGGAGGTGACTTGCATGTTGAGGCAAGCGTCGAAGGTAACCCTGTACGATGATGTCATCGCTCAGCTTCGCGAGGTTATCTCGGACGGCAGCTTAAGGCCTGGCGACAAGCTCCCTCCAGAGAGGCAACTCGCGAGCCAGCTTGGGGTGAGTAGAGCAACTCTCAGGGAAGCGCTTAAGGGTCTATCGCTAATGGGCGTCATCCAGATAAAGCAGGGTGAGGGCACGTTCATCAGGGAAGACATCAATGCACGGCTTATATCTCAGCCCCTACGCTTCCTGCCTCCATCCGAGAGCGACCTGATGCTCGAACTCCTCGAGACTAGGCAGGCCATAGAACCCATGGCAGCCAAGCTGGCAGCGGAGCGCGCAGAAGAAAAGGACATGTGCGAGATGCGCGAGGCCCTTGAGGAAATGAAATCGCACCTGAGCTTGACCGACACCTCCAAGACTTCCGCCTCTGACTTGGCATTTCACCTCACAATATGTAAGGCGTCAAAGAACTCCATAATATACCAGGTGGAACGTAGCATTCAGAAGATGCTTCTAAATACTATGAAGACTACTATCTTCATACCTAGCGCCGTAGGGACTGCCATGGCGTATCACGAGCGGATTCTGGCCGCCATCCTGAATCACGACTCTGATGAAGCATTTGCTGCTACACTGGAGCACCTTGAAAAAGTGTCGTACAACGTTCGCGAAAGCACGCAGCAAGTTTCTGAGCCGAAAACGGTCTCAGAACATTGAAGTAAGCAACATTCGAAAGGCAGGTTGTACAAGGGATGGGCACAAAAACAGCGAAGCGGACCATCGGTGGGGTCATACCTCCAATGCTCACAGCATTCACCGAGTCCGGCGAAGTGTACGAAAAGGGCGTTAGGAACACTGTAGAGTTCCTGTCGACCAGGGCTAACGGGCTGTTCATCTGCGGGACTTACGGCTCCGGCCTGATCATGACTCCCGCGCAGAGGAAGCAGGTTGCTGAAATCTGTGTGGACCAGGCCGCCGGCAGGATCCCCATCATCGTCCAGGTCGGCTGCGCCGACACCGAAACCGCGGTGGAACTGGCAAAACACGCAGAGCAGGTCGGAGCTGACGCAGTGGCCAGCATCGCGCCGTACTACTACACATACACTCAGCAGGAACTACGAGGCTACTATATGGCATTGATAGATGCCGTCGAAATCCCAGTATATGCGTACAACAACCCCAAGACCTCTGGGAACCCTCTAAGCCCTAAGCTCATCAAGGATCTCGCCGATCACGGTCTTGCGGGCCTCAAGGACAGCTCATTCGACATCCTCAATTTCTACAAGTTCGCTGAGGCCGTGAATAACCCCGATTTCAACCTGATAGTCGGCACTGAGGGCATCATGTTCCCCGCAATGATGTGCGGAGCCAGGGGAGTCGTATCGGGAGTCGCAAACGTATACCCGGAGAAGGTCCGCGAACTCTATGACGCTGTCCTAGCGCACAAGTACGACCGCGCCAATGAGCTTCAGATGGTTGTGCTGGCTCTACGCGACGCGATCAAGCTCGGCCCGACGGTGCCGATATGTCATGAGGTTCTGAAGCTCAGGGGAATCGATGGCGGAACAGTCCGTAGCCCGTTCCTCCCCGCGGGCGATGAAGTGATGGCCAAGGTGAAGAAGGCTCTTGCGGATCTGGGCATGATATAGCGCCGCACACAGCAGGCTGCGCAATGTAGATGGTGGTTCAGATGAAACTAAGGATACTTGTGACAAGCCATTCCTTCCAGGCCGGCATAAGCCGAAGCGAGGAGGAACTGCACTGGACGACCTCCGAGGGATACGAGGTTTCGTTTCACTCTGCGTCTCTCGGTTCGGCAGAACCTCTACCCGGATACCAGGCAGTGATAACCGGAACAGACAGAATCGACGAACGATTCCTCTCTCGATTCCCCGATCTCAGGGCAGTTGTCAAGTTCGGGGTGGGCATCGATAACATCGATGTCACTGAGTGCACCAAACGCGGAGTACTAGTGGGCAGGCTGCCGGGGGTGAATACGGAGGCCGTGGCAGAGTTCGCCCTGGCCCTCATCATGGCCTCGGCTAGGCTGATTCCCGAGTACGATGCGGTGATTAAGTCCGGGCGCTGGGAAAGAGCCGTTGGATACGATGTTCACGGAAAGACTCTGGGTGTAGTCGGCACCGGCGCCATAGGGCGGACCTTAGCCCGGTTTTGCTCGGGCCTGGACATGGAGATCATCGGGTACGACGTGATGCAGTCTCCCGAGTTTGAGGCATCGTGCAGAGGCCGCTACGCTTGCCTGGATGACCTGCTGACTGCCGCGGATTTCGTCTCCATACACGTTCCGCTCACAGTAGGCACCCGGGGCCTTATTGGGGCTCGCGAGCTCAGCATGATGAAGCCTACGGCTTTCGTCATCAACGCCTCCAGGGGAGGTATCGTGGACGAAGCGGCACTGCTTGAGGCGCTAAACGAGAAGCGAATCGCGGGCGCGGCTCTGGACGTATTCGATCATGAACCACCTGTAGGAAGCGAATTAGCTCTGCATCCCCGGGTGATTGCTGCGCCGCATGTGGCTGCCTACACCTACGATACACTTGAGGCCATGAGGCGCGCCGCCTGCAAAGTCGCAGCCGAGCTCGCGACCGGGGCGGACCTTTCGCATGCCGTGAACCCGGAGGCTGCGGAGCGGGGCCATGATTCATGACCGGAGGTGATCGCCGGGCGGCTAAGCTGTGCCAGTAGTGTCATCGGGAATCTGTTGCAGAAGGCGTCGAGTCTAGTCATCACACTACCATTAGGAGGGACGCATTCATGATAGGGCGGAAGACAGTAAGGATCGCACTGTTCAGTTCCTTGGTTGTTGCTCTAGTCATCGCCGGAGTTGGTTCCACTGGCGCCGCTGCGCCGTGGCCGTCTCGTCCGATTACGCTGATCATACCGTTCGCGCCGGGCGGAGCCACGGACCTAATCGCACGCGCCCTGAAACCTCATATGGAGAAGGCACTCGGAGTCCCCATGGCTGCTACTAACATGCCCGGCGCCGCGACGGCGGTTGGGCACCAGTATGTTTGGGACGCTCCCCACGATGGGTACACCGTTCTGACGCAGCCTACCGACATCACTAGCATCGCGGTGATGGAGCAGTCGAAGTTCACCCCGAAGGATTGGCACGTGTTCGGAGTATCGGTGGCAGTGCCTGCCGTGTTTGTGGTCCATCCTGATTCTCCTTACAAGACGGTTCAGGACATGGTAGCCGACATGAACAAACGCCAGATTACCGTAGCTGTCGCGGCACGCGGATGCGCATGGACCAGGGCCGTGATGCTCTTCGCGAACACGCTGGGTACTAAGGCGCCGCAGCTAGTCCCGATGGGAGGAGGAAACCCGGCGGCCGTGTCCGCGATGAAGCGCGAAGTTGACGTCGGCGCCTGCGGTCTTCCTGAGGCGATCGAGCTGATACTGGGCAAGAGGCTTCGCGTACTGGCGTACTTTGGCGGCGAGGAAGTGGAACTGGCGGGCGTCGGCAAGGTACCGTCCATAGGCCAGGTATACCCCGCGCTCAAGCAGTTCCTCCCATTCGGCGGGTGGGTCGGCATTTCGGTTCCCAAGGATACACCAGCTGCGGTAGTCGAGAAGATCCAGAAGGCGTACGACTACGCGGTATCTACTCCCGAGTTCGCGAAGTTCGTCAAGGAAAGCTACTTTGCCAACGTCGGGCTCACGGGCAAGGCAGCTGCGGATTATGTTGACAAGAGCACATCGGTGAATGCTTGGCTTCTGTATGATCTGGGCATAGCTCCGAAATCGCCGGCAGAGTTCGGCATTGCCAGGCCATAAGCAGCGACTGCATGCTGCATGCAGCGACTGTGTGGTCTGAGGTCAAGTCGGCGGGCGGCTGGGGTTCCCGGCTGCCCGCTCGGCGGCACGCAACTGCGATCATTACCAGCTTTGCTGTGCATCCGTGCGGCAGCGCACCTCAGAGGTGAATACGATGCTAGTAGTTGAGACAAGTGTCGGCGCATTGCTTGTTCTCGTGTTCGTCTACTTCGCGACTGTATCGGCGAAGATGCCTATTGCCGACAAGTTCTGGACTGGATCAGGAGCGTTTCCGCTGATAGTATCGGCGCTCCTGGCATTGTGCAGCGCGATTTGGACTGCAGAATCGTTCTCTAGGCTGAAAAAGGCGGGGATCCGGCGCGAAGTAGATGATCTGGTCAAGCCGCTCAAAGAAAAGTCCGGCATCTCAAGACTGCTGAGATTCCTGGCGGCTTTGGGCCTCAGCCTCCTGTACGTCTTCGCGCTCATCCCATGGCTGAAGTTCGTCATTGCCACGATCATCTTCCTAGTCGTGATGTCTATGGCTTTTGGACGACTGCGTCCGGTTCCGGCTGTAATTACGAGCGTAGCCGTCACGGCAGGCATCTACGCCGCTTTCAGATACGTGCTCATGCTGCCTCTTCCGTAATGCGTGCAAGGGCAACAGGCGATGTAGGGAGGAGCAACAAATGTTCAAGGCATTCGGAATGGTGGGAGCAGCCTTCGCTCCAGCGTCACTCGCATATCTCTTCTGCGGCTGTTTTCTAGGCATAGTAGTTGGAGCCCTACCAGGGCTGACCGCTACTATGGCGGTCTCACTCCTAGTGTCGTTGACCTACAGCCTTGACAGGACATCCGCCCTGGCAGTGCTGATATCCGTGTATCTTGGGGCAATCTACGGAGGATCCAGGTCGGCGATACTTCTCAATGTTCCGGGCACTCCGTCATCGGCAGCTACGGCCCTAGACGGATTCCCCCTGGCCAAGAAGGGCGAGGGCCCGCTTGCCTCGATAGTCGCCACGAGCGTGTCGGCCGGAGGCGGAATGTTCGGGTTGCTGGCATTGCTCTTCACCACTCCCATGATAGCGGCGCTTTCGCTTAAGTTCGGGGTGTGGGAGTATTTCTGGCTTGCGATGTTCGGTGTCGTCATCGCTTCCAGCCTTACAACATCGACTTTCATCAAGGGGCTCATCGCTGGGCTCCTGGGGCTTTTCTTCTCCTATATCGGCATGGACGAAATCCACGGGTTTGCGAGATTCACTTTCGGGCGAACCAGCTTCATGGGCGGAATCTCGCTCGTGCCTGCGATGATAGGTCTCTTCGGATTTGCGGAGGCAATTGATTCGATAATGGCGCCTGAGAGTCATCTGATAAAGGATACAGGAGAGAAGAAGCAGAGCCTATGGCAGATGACAATGACGAGCTTCAAGATGATGCTGACCCCGCCCGGACTGGGCGTTTTCATCAGGTCCAGCATTATCGGCACGATAATCGGGGCGATTCCCGGGGTGGGCCCCGACATTGCATCGTGGACAGCATACGGCGCCGCCAAGCGAACCAGCAAGCATCCTGAGAAGTTCGGCAACGGCAGTTACGAAGGCCTGATGGCCAGCGAGACCGCAAACAACGCTGCCTGCAGCGGCGTGTTCATCCCTCTGCTGACTCTGGGCATTCCCGGATGCGCTGTGACAGCGGTGATCATAGGCGCCATGAGGCTGCACGGCCTGCGACCCGGCCCGACGTTCTTCTTCGATAGCCCGGAGATGGTCGGGTTCATAGCGGCAGCTCTGTTCATCACGAACGTCTTCATACAATTGCAGGGAGTCGGACTGACTACCGTAATCAACAAGGTCCTTGAAGCGCCTGTCGGCGCGATCATGTCGGTGGTGATCGTTCTTTCTGTGGTGGGATCATATGCCATCAGCATCCGCATGTTCGACGTCTATACAATGCTCGCGTTCGGCCTGCTTGGGCTGGGCATGCGTAGGCTCAAGATTCCGGCTGCTCCTCTCGCTCTCGGCATGATTCTGGGACCTCTGGCAGATCTGAATTTCCGACGCGCGCTTTACGCGGGACAGTACGCATTCAGACCCTTCTTCACCAGGCCAATCTCGATCGTCCTCGTGGCCAGCCTGGTGTTGATGATCGGCGGTCCGCTAGTGAAGGTGATTCGCGGAGCTCGGAACGGCAGTTCGAAGAGGACAGCCGCATAGGCTGCCCTTTCCAGACAAGCACAACTGCAGGCGGCAGTATCTACGAAGCCGTAGACGGAGTTGTAGATGAAGTTACAGTAGGGACTGCAGGAGGTACAGTACGATGGGCACTATAGCTGATGTTTCCGACGTGAGCGTTCGCGACTTGTTCAGGCTGGATGGCCGAGTTGCATTGGTGACCGGCGCAGGACGCGGGCTCGGGGAAGCGTTTTCGATAGCCTTGGCCGATATGGGCGCTCAGGTGTTTCTCGTCAGCAGAACCCAGTCGGAGTTGGCGACGGTGTGCGAAACGATTAGCGACAGAGGCGGAGAAGCTGACTGCCTTCCGTGTGATGTTGCCGACACCGCGCGCACATGCGAGATCGTGGAGGCCACATGCGAACGGTTCGGAAGAATCGATATCCTTGTGAACTGTGCCGGAACGAGTCACCCCACGCCTTCGCTCGAGGCAACTGAGGAGCAATGGGAATCGACGATGAACCTCAACGCCAAAGGCACATTCTTCCTCACCCAGGCGGTTGCCAAGGGGATGATCGAACGCCGTTACGGCAAGATCATCAACATCGTATCGCACCTCGGGTTTGCGTCCATACCCGGTCGGTGCATATATGGCGCTTCTAAGGCGGCGCTGGTGCACATGACGCGTATCCTGGGCGTTGAGTGGGCCCCGTACAACATCAACGTAAACGCCCTTGCGCCCAGCTACACGCGGACCAAGCTTGCCTGGGAAGTCCTAAAGAACGAGGAGTTCCGCAACTTCGTCCTCGACAACACTCCGCTGCACAGAATCGCCGAGCCCATCGACATGTGCGGCGCCGTTGTGTACCTGGCGTCCGATGCATCGAGGATGATGACGGGGCAGACTCTCATAGTCGATGGAGGCTGGACAGCTAGGTAGGGAGAGGCTAGGTCGAGTACATGCCCGTCAGGAGGATGAAGATGCGCGGTTTCATGCTTGAAGCGCCCGGTAGGGTGAGATTGTGCGAGATACCCCAACCTCAGTGCGGACCGGGGCGCGTGTTGGTACGGCCGAGGGCAGTTGGCATATGCGGATCCGATATTCACGCGTACCATGGCCTGCAGCCGTCGATGGTGTACCCGTCGGCTCTAGGCCACGAGATAGCCGGAGAAGTAGCGGAGATAGGGGAAGGGGTTCGAAAGGTCAAGGTCGGCGACCATGTTGTGCTGGATCCTGCCATCAGTTGCGGAACATGCAGAACGTGCCTTGCCGGAAAGCCTAATGTGTGCGAGCACCTGAAGGTTCTGGGCGTACATGTCAACGGCGGGTTTGCCGACTACGTGGCGGTAAATGAGGAACAGGTCTTTGTGATCCCCGATTCGATACCCTTCTGGATCGCCGCGTTTGCAGAACCACTCTCCATTGGCGCGCAGGCCAATTTCAGAGCGCGCACGTGCGCTCGGGACTTCGTGCTGATACTGGGGGCGGGCCCCATAGGCCTGGCAACTTTGGCGGTAGCCAAAGATCGCGGAGCGAGGGTGGCGATAGTCGACTCAGTGCCACGACGACTTGAGGTGGCTCAGCAGATGGGCGCCGACCTGACGCTGGACCTGATGAAAGATGACGTGCGTGAGGCGGTGCTTGGGGCTACCTCTGGGGCAGGTGCGGACGTATCCATAGACGCAGTGGGCAGCCAGCCCGCGATCGACCAGGCCATCGAGGCCGTGAAAATCGGCGGCCGGGCTGTAGTGCTGGGGCTTTCGCCGGCCGACGTGGGAGCACGCTGTCTTCCCATACTCAAGAAGGAACTTGACGTATACGGATCGCGGATGAGCAATCACCAGTTCGAATACGTTGTGGACCTGATGGCCGAGGGGCGTGTCGATCCATCGCCTGCGATCACTCACAGGATCCCGTTTGACCAGGTCGCAGCGGCTTTCGAATTGGCCGAATCGAAGAACGTAGATGCTATCAAGATAGTCGTGACTTTCTGAGAGGGGATCTCATTGCAATTCACTTTCACTAGACCAGACTTCGGAGCCGTTACAGTACCAGATGATGCGTGCCTCGGGGCGTACGCCCCGTCAGAATCGAGCAACGCTCGTGCAGACGTTGGCGAGTTGATCGAGGTCGGCATGGAGTCGCCGATAGGGGCGCCTCCTCTCGAGGAGATTGCGCGAAGGGGTCAGAAGACGGTCATTCTGGTAGACGACAATACTCGTGTGACGCCCACGGCTTCCATCCTCCCGGGCATTCTTCGCCGCCTGTCGAGGTGTGGGATACCGAAGAAGGATGTGCGTTTGCTGGTCGCAACTGGGACGCACAGGGCCATGACCATCGAAGAGAAGCGGGCTAAGTACGGCGACTGTGTGTGCGGCAGCTACCAAGTGGTCGACCACGAGTGGGACAATCCTGCGGCCATGGCCGACCTGGGTACTACCGCCAACGGGACGCGCGTTATCGTGAACAAGATAGCTCTGGAGGCCGATCTTCTGATAGGCGTTGGCCACATAGTGCCGCACAGAGTACCTGGCTTCGGCGGTGGAGGCAAGATCGTTCAGCCTGGCGTGTGTGGCGCCATTACCACCGGTCAGACCCATTGGCTGAGCGCCCAGTATGACAGCTACGAGATAATGGGCAAGCGCGACAACCCTGTCAGGGTGGAAATCGACACGGTTGCGTCAATGGTGGGCCTGGATTACCTGTTCAATGCAGTACTTGATCGGCGAGGACGAATGGTGCGGTTGCTCGCCGGCGATTTCGTCGAAGCCCATCGCGTCGGTTGCCGTGTGTCGGAGAGCGTTTTCGGGGTGAATGTACCCTGTGAGGCCGACATAGTCGTCTCTGAAGCATATCCCTCTGATCTGGATCTGTGGCAGGCCGTAAAGGGGCTGTTTGCCGCAGACTGCCTGGTCAGACGGGGAGGCGTCATAATCTTAGTGGCGGGGCTTGAGGAAGGCGTATCACATCAGCACCCCGTAGTGGAAGCAACTGGCTATCACGGCGCGCGCGAGATACAGTCGATGGTGGATAGAGGAGAGCTGCCCGACATGACTGTCGCTGCGCACTTGATGCACGTCGGGCGTATCATCGTGGATCGCGCCAAGACTATCCTTGTGTCGAAGGGCCTAGACCGCGCGACTACTGAGGGACTGGGATTTGTGTACGCAGAAAACGCCGCGTCGGCCATCTGCCTCGCTCGCGACATCGTAGGCGCCGACGCAAAGATCGCCTTCTTGAGCAATGGTGGAGAGATCCTTCCCATTGTAAGGCAACGGGAGCGGATAAGGTAGCCATGGGTGATTACATCGTAGCTGTAGACATAGGAACGACGCACTGCAGATCGGTGGTGTACAGGCTCGATGGGTGCGTGATGGCGCGCTCTGAGGAGTCTTACAGAACGGATCATTCCATACCCGGTGCAGCAGTGCAGGACGCAGATGAAGTGTGTTCGGCAGCACACAGGACGGTCAGGGAGGCTATCGAAGCCTCCGGCCTGCCGAAGTCGTGTATCACGGCTGTCGTTTTGTGCTCTGTCTTCCATAGCCTCATAGGCGTGGACGGTGGAGACGCTCCGGTGACCCCTCTCATTACCTGGGCGGATTCCAGGAGCATCGAGTACAGCGAAGCGCTGGCGAGGGTCGTTGACGGCCCATCAATCCGGGCGCGGACCGGATGTTCGATACACCCAATGTACTTCCCAGCGAGGCTTGCGTGGCTGCGGGAAGAGATGCCCGATGTATGGGCGAGGGTCCGAAGGTTCGTCTCAATAAAGGAATACGTGCTTCGCCGGTGGACCGGCGAGTACGTTGTCGACCTTTCGGTTGCCTCAGGCACAGGGCTGCTGAACAACGAGACTATGGAATGGGATGACGATCTTCTCAGCCTGCTGGGCGTTACCCGCGGCATGTTCTCGGCTCTGGTGGAGCCAACCCACGTGATCAGCAGCATCAGGCCTGAGATCAGGCGGGAGCTGGGTCTTGCGGAGAGTGCTGTGATCGTGACGGGAGCAGCCGACGGCGCGCTCGCTCATCTGGCAACCGTCGGTGCAGGCAAAGAAGGGGTGAGCCTCACCGTAGGGACGGGCGCCGCCATAAGGCGCGCTACGGATCGCCCGGCAGTATCCCGCCATGGCGAGACGTGGTGCTACTACCTTGCAGACGGGTGCTGGCTCCATGGTGTGCTGGTGCAGGATGCGGGCGGGGCCTTCAACTGGCTGGTGTCGGAGTTCTACTCCGGAGAGATCGCTGCCGACACGGCGCGCGGCCTGAACCCTTACCATACGGTAAATGAGATCATGCGGGAAACACCGCCGGGGGCTAACGGTCTGTACTTCCTTCCATTCCTCGGGGGCGAGCGGAGCCCGAATCTCAACCCCAGGCTACGCGGGGCGATGTTCGGAATGACGTTCAGCACCAGACGTTCGGATCTAGTTCGAGCGCTGGTAGAAGGCATATCGTACAGACTGCGTTCGGCGTATGAATGCCTTGTCGAAGATGGCGAGAACATGAGAATCGTCGTGACTGGGGGGTTCACCTCGTCGGCTGAGTGGGTCCAGACTACGTCCGACTTCTTCGGCCGCAAGATGCTGGGGTCGTCGCAGCCCGACGGCTCTGCCTGGGGGGCCGCTCTCATCGGCATGGTGGCCACAGGGCTCATATCCGACATAGCCGATGTTGATAGGCATATTCGTCTTTCAGATGTTTACCTGCCTAGGAAGGACTACTACGAGAAGTACCAAGAGATGTTGCCCGTGTATGATTCGCTCTACAACTCACTAGTTCAGACGCAGAATATGATTTAGACCTTGAAGAGTCCAGGATATTGACTGAGGCACTCCATGGGAGGTAAAGGCGAAGCCAGGCCATCTAGGGGCCTGGCTTCATGCCGCGACCCGGCATCGTGCCCGGGCATAATATCCGCACATTCCTCAAGATCTACATCCGGCACATGGCCGTTCGCGACAGAAACGGGAATCACAGCGGAACCCTCGAAGTCACACAGGACGCCGCACATTTGGCAGACGCGGGCTGGCACCGCCCACATGCGTATGTACTTGGATGATCCTCTGGTTCCGCGAACCCCGGTAGGCCAGGCCTGGATCTGCAAGTGCCTGGATGAAGGGGCCGTCGATGAGGATGTCGGTGGCCAGCAGCAAGTCGCGCACGCCGGGGGCGGAAGGTCCCGTGAGCTGCTCCCAGGTGTATCCTGTGTAGGTGACGACTGATAGGCCTCTGCAGCGGGCTTCGTGGGCCAGGCAGGCGAAGCCCGGGGCCTGGGCGAAGGGCTCGCCGCCGCTCAACGTGATGCCGCTCAGGACCGGATTGGCCTCTGCGCGAAGCAGAATCTGCTCGATGCTGACCTCGGTACCCCCGTCAGAGTCCCACGTATATGGGTTATGGCACCCTCGGCAGTGATGCGGGCACCCCTGAGCGAACACGACTAGTCTCACGCCGGGTCCGTCCACTACACTCTCGTCTACGATGCCGGCGAGCTCTACTGTTCTGGGCGTTACAGTTTTGGGCGTGGCGTCTGTCATTGTCTTTCTGCTCCCCGCTTGTGCGCCCCAGCCCTAAAGCCCTCAGCATCCGCCGTGTGCGCCGCCCTGTCGGCTAGCTCAGCACGCTTGGCGTCATTGAACCTGTCTACTGTAGATAGGTACCCGGTGATGCGCCTCAGTCGCCTGACCGCCTCGGACTGGCACGCCGGGCAGACTGACTGGATGACCCCGGAGTAACCACATGCGAGGCATTCGTCTATCGGGAAATTGATGCCGCCGTATCCCAGGTCCGCACGTGCCATGGCGCGGACAATGCTCTCCACAGCTTCCACATTGTGTAGCGGCGGGGAGGCGAGCTCCACGTAGGAGATGTGCCCGGCATTGCTCAGGCCATGATACTTGCCCTCGCGTGCGAGCTTATCGCATATCGATATGCGGGCGCCCACCGGCACGTGGAAGCTGTTCGTGTAGTAGGCGCGGTCGGTGACACCGGAAATCGTGCCGAACCTCTCCCGGTCGATGGCGACGAACCTTCCGGATAGGCCCTCAGCTGGCGTAGCGAGCAACGTGAAGTTGAGGTCGTGTGCATCAGCGTATTCGTCGACGCGCTTGCGCATGAACTCGACGATCTCGTACCCCAGCGCGTCTGCTTCGTCACTGGCGGCGATGCCGATGGCCTGGCCGTGGCAGCCGCCGCGCAGGATGGTCAGGGCTTCTGCTAGCCCGATGAACCCGATGGATAGGGTGCCGTGCTTGATCGCAGGCGCGATTTCGTCGTCGGCCGATAGTTCCTCTGAAGCCATGTAGATGTGCTGGCCCATGAGGAAGGGCATGTCGCGCACTCTGAGGCGGGATTGCACGTCGTATCTGTGCAGCAACTGCCTGGCGGCCAAGTCCATACAGTGGCCGAGCAGGCTGACGAAGCGGTCTTCGCTGCCGCCGGCCTGAATGGCGAGTCGCGGCAAGTTCACCGACGTGAAGGAAAGGTTGCCTCGTCCGGCGCTCACGGCGGCGCCGTGCCTGTTCGCGATCACCCGGGTCCTGCACCCCATGTAGGAGACTTCCGAACCGTATGGCGCGTTGAACGAGGAATCCATGAAGCTGAACGTTGGGTTCATGCGCCTTGCCGCCACTTGGCATGCGAGCAGGAAGAGGTCGTAGTTCGGATCGCCCGGGCGCGCGTTGACGCCTGCCTTGACTCTGAAGATGATGTTGGGAAAGATGGGCGTCTCGCCTCTGCCCAGTCCTGCCTCGTAGGCCTCCAACAGACATTTGGATGCGAGCCTGCCTCCTTGGGATATGTCGCAGCCCAGGTTGAGGCTGGAGAACGGGACCTGAGCGCCTGCCCTGCTATGCATGGAATTGAGGTTGAAAACCAGTGCCTCCATGGCCTGGTAGACCTCGTCTTCCGAGCGTCCTTCCATGTACGGGGCCATGTCGGAGTCGAAGAACGGGAACGACTGTCCTCCATGCATGTCGTTCTGGCAGCTCTGTATGATGATCGCGGCCAGAGCGGCGGCGGACGCCGGACGTTTGGGCGGACGCACATAGCCGTGACCGGTGTTGAAACCTTCCGCAAGCAGCCTGCCCAGGGGTATCTGAATGCAAGTTAGGGTTTTGCCGTAGAAATCGAGGTCGTGTATGTGGATGTCTCCGTCTCTGTGCGCCCGGGCTATGTCGGCTGGAATCACCCGGGTGAGGTAGTACTCCTTGCTTGCCTCGGACGCGATCTGAAGCATCTTGGCAGACGGAGCGTTGCCTATATTGGCGTTCTCCCTGCTAGTCTCCTTGAGGATTTCTGCGATGGAGTCCATCAGATCAGGCGGCGAAGAGACGTCGCGAACGTGCGCACGCGCGTGCGGACGCGACGCGCAGGCAGGGGGAGCCGGGTGAGTCGGGCGAGTCGGGCGAGGTCGGTGAGTTGGGCTAGCTGAGTGAATGGGGTAGCGATGACGTGCAACAGCCATGGTCAGGCCTCCCTTTCTCCACGAAGGTGGCTTGCGTCCCTGCTAGGCAGGTCTCCTGGCTGCCGGATCATCGCATGTACGCGTCTTCCCCCTGCATAAGCAGGAGTGACTTGCGGCGTGCGCGCATACTTCCCGGTTACAGTGGCGGGACCGCGGGCTTGGCAGGCGAGGTAGCATCTGATGGTGCGTGCTCGCCCGCTGCCTCTTCCCTATTCTCCCTCGCACGAGGGCACCTGGCAGGGGTCACCTATTCGGTTTCGGCCATCCCGGACGCCCCTTGAGCGTTGAGCCGCGGGCCGCAACCCGGGATGTGTAGTTACAATATACCACAATGAACGGCTATGGGTGAGATCGGCATCGGCGAGGGTATCGGTGCGGGGCGTGTGTAAGGATCGTCGTTCTTGAGGCCCTGAGGCCACGGCTGCGCTGGGGTACCCTCTGGGGGTATCGGGGCGAAGATATCCTCAGATTTTGACGGTAGTTTGGGCCGATGTACTCAGTTTTTGCGTACATCCAGTTGGCCGGCGAATTGCCTGGGCTGTGCGGGACCCATTTCAGGGTGAGGGTAGCCCATTATATGGTGGATAGTTGGCCTGCGCTGCCATATTCCGTTCACCATTGACAGAACCACCCGCGTAATGGGTTATAATGTCAGCCGTTCTGCAGGTTGCAGCGACCGCGCGCGCCGGATACCCCCGGAGTTACGCAATCTGCGGGCCATCCGGCAGCTACCCGAAATCGATGTACTCATTTTCTGACGGTATCTCCGAAACTGACATCAAAAATCGAGTACATCCCAGCTCCAGCCGTTTTGATGCCCCACGCTCATCATTAGGCCAGCTGAACGCCGGTTTCGCGGGTCATGGCGTCTTCTTGCCCGCGTCGGTTCCGGGAATACCCGACCGGCATTCCGATTAGTGGAGCCTACAAAGACCACACACACCGGCAGTGCGCGCAGTGTCGCCTATCTCCACACGATGTAATCGCCTGGCGTCAGCACGGGTCTGCCGTCGACTCCGCACACGGACTGGACTGGAGTGCCGTCGCGGCGCATGATGCCCATTCCGAAGAGGAAGGACCCGACACTTCTGTCGATCCGAGAGGGGTCATAGATGTCCTGCTTTAGCAGGCCTCGCTCGCCTGCAGCGTGGGTCAGGAAGGCGACATGCCGCCCGTCGGGCGACCACGTGGGCCAGCTGCCGTCGGAGTAGGTGAGTTGCCGCTTGTCGCTTCCATCGATGTTAATGGTCCAGATTGAACTGGCTGAAGACTTATGCACGTAGGCGATGGTAATGCCGTCCGGGCTTACGGCCGGATAGCGCAGCGAGGCACCGCTTTTCGGGTCAACGGACACGAGCGTCTTGCTGCCATGGGGAGTGATGACGTAGATGCCATACACATTACCCAGAACGAACGAAGGCCACTCCGCCCCTGTGCCGGGGATCCACTTCAGTGTTGACGACGAGCTAGATACGCCTTCCGGCAATTCGCCTGTCCAGAGGCGTTCATCGAGGCGGTCGGTGCGAGTGAGGTAGACTGCAGTGCGATAGCTTCGATTCCTCTTTATGTACGCCATGGTGTCGTCGGAGACGAACGTAGGCGATCCGTATTTCTCCGACTCCTCCGGATCGCTGAGCCTCACGTCTATGCAGCTATCCAGGTGATAGACGTGCAGCTGCTCTCTACGGTCGACATAGGCCAAGGTCCTCCGGCCCGGGGAGATCTCAATGGACGAACCCGAAAACGGCAGGATCCGCACCTCTCCTGTCGCGATGTCCACCATGTTGGTCTCGCCCGACTTGGTGGAGCAGCAGATAATCCATCCGGCGGCAGCAACTTCGGCGATGTAGGCAGTCGACGAGGCTTCCACCGTGCTCGTCGGGCTCAGCGCTTCTGTGGCAGAGATTGTCTCTGTAGAGGGCACAACTGTGAGTGCGAGGCAGAGTACGAGTAGGAGAAGACGAGCGCTTCTGCGGGTAAGCATGTGTGGATCGCCTCCGAAGAGAGGATGCGGGCCCTTGTGTAGATCGCTGCCCAGCTGCGGTCGGCTACAGTATTCGGATTCCTGCCTCCATGATCTCGCATGTGCATTATACCTTGTGCCCGAACTCACGGTAAACAGCCCGCACAGCGTAGCGCTCCGGTCATTTGGGACCGAGGTTCTTCTCGGGTCTCCCAGACGAAACCTACGATCTCGTCAGTAGTGATCCCCAAATCGATGCCCCACGCGTCGATCTGAATACGTGTGTACCTTTACATAATCACCTCCACCACCTCGATGCCAGTCTCACGGGCGGCGCTGTGTAGGCTACCGGGCTATATGAGTGAGGCAGGCTTTCGATGTTCGTCTGCAGGAGACAGCGCTCCGAGTGCAGAAAACTCTGCCCGAGGAACTGGGAGTGCACGGCGCCGCTAGCACAGCACTTGCCGTGCTGCTGAAGGGAGTCTTGTCATCTATGGAGAGACTCGATCTGCGCAAGCAACTCAAACACCTGTACCAGCCGTCTGCCAAGATGGTGGAGGTCGTGGACGTGCCCGAGCTCAAGTTCGCTATGGTGGACGGCGCTATCGAGCCCGAGTGCGCCCCCGGGAGTTCACCCGCGTTTCAGCAGGCTATAGAGGCGCTTTACGGCATATCCTTCACACTCAAGTTCGCCTCGAAACAGCGGAGCGAAGACCCCATCGACTACACGGTGATGCCTCTTGAGGCGCTGTGGTGGGCTCTAGACGGCCAGTTCGATATATCGCACCCCGGCAACTGGGGCTGGACGGCGATGATAATGCAGCCTGACCACATCACAGACTCCATGTTCGATGAGGGGCTGGCCAAGCTTCGCAAGAAACGGCCAAGCCCTGCTCTCGATGGGCTACGCTTTGGGGCCTTCCACGAAGGGCTGAGCATGCAGATAATGCATATCGGCCCGTACGGTGACGAACCAGCCACTCTGGCCAGGATGGAGGAATTCGCGCGACAGAATAGCTACATCCTTTGCGGCAGGCACCACGAGATATACCTCGGCGATCCGAGGCGCTCGGCTCCAGAGAAGCTCAGGACCATATTGCGTCATCCGATTCAGGCCAGCCGATAGTAGGAAGGAAGGGCTGACAATGCTTGAACTGCCCGAAGCGATCGTTATCGCAGAGCAAGTAGAGACTACCCTAAGGGGCAAGCGCATTAAAAGCGTCCTGGCAAACCAGTCGCCGCATAAGTTCGCATGGTTCTACGGTGATCCAGGCGGCTACAACGGCCTGCTCAGCGGCCAAACCATTGAGGGCGCCATGCCTTGCGGCGGCATGGTGGAGATATGGGCTGGCCCAGCGCGGATTCTTCTCGGGGACGGCGTCAGCCTGCGCTACTTCCCCGCCGGGGAGCGACTACCGTCGAAGCACCAGCTTCTCATCGAGTTCGATGACTCGTCTTCACTCGTCGGTTCTGTGCAGATGTATGGAGGACTGTGGGCGTTTCCCGCCGGCGAATTCGATAACCAGTATTATCTGGCGGCCAAGCAGAAGCCTTCGCCGATAACTGACGAGTTTGACTATGCCCATTTCGGATCCCTGCTGGAAGGCGAGAAGCTTCAATCCCTGTCCGCAAAGGCATTCCTCGCTACCGAGCAGCGCATACCCGGCCTCGGCAACGGGGTCCTACAGGACATCCTGTGGGCTGCCAGGATTCACCCGAAGCGAAAAATGTCGACACTATCTGGCCAGGAACTGCACGGCGTGTTCGCGTCGGTGAAGTCCGTACTCCATGAGATGGCAGCGCGAGGGGGCAGGGATACCGAGCGCGATCTGTATGGCCGCTCCGGAGGTTACAAGACGGTGCTGAGCAGAAACACGGTGGACACACCGTGTCCGGCGTGCGGGACCACCATCAGGAAAGAAGCGTACATGGGCGGGAGCGTGTACTACTGCGGAGGGTGCCAGAGCCTTTAGGCGCTCGGATAGGCTGCGTCTGGGCTTCGTTCTCAGGGTAGTCTCAGCACGGAGCTGATGAGCCTCTGTTTCCGCACGCGTAGACGCTCCACACGATGACTAGTGCAGTATGCACCCAGCATCAACAAGACTATGCCCAGACCGGTGCAGAACCCCTGCGCGACATCGGGTATCAGGACTAATCGGCGGAGCCCAAGCGGAACAACTGCCAACAGCAAGCCCAGACGGAGATACCAATTGGCTTTCCTTGTCATGTACGTGGCCTCCTTGAACAGAGAGCTATGGAAAGGCTTCAGCGAGGGTTTCCCCTTGCTGGAACCGAATCGTCTTTATCGTACCACATCGTAGCAATGAGCGGTGGCCGAATCCAGATCAGGTCCTGCTGTCAGGTCTGTCAGCGACGTGATCTAGACTGGCCTGCGAGGCTCGGTTTCAATGCCAAGACGCTCGCTCACCGTGGCAAGACGCCGATCGGTCGTCCACAGTGCACTACCGGAGTCCATGGCGACTTGAAGGTATGCGGCATCGTACGCTGACACATCCTGCCGCAGGGCAGTGCCTACACAGTCCATCATGTCGAGGTCACATTCTTCAAACAGAAAATCGAGCAAGACGCCCAGTGCTTCCTCTGCGATGCCTGACGGCATTCTCTGGCGATGCACCGCTACCCAGAGGGCATTTGCAACCTCGCACCAGAATATGGGGGGCACCAGCAGCGTCATGCCAGGCTGCTGTACTGCCCTGTCGCGCAGTTCGATGACACGTTGGTCGTCCTCACCGGGAAGCACCCATGATAGCGCTACCGAGGCATCGACTACCACCGATTCCATCAGCTGCAGCGCCCTTCTTCGCGCATGGCCCTGATTTCGTCGGTCGAGAACTCCGCGCCAATCTGGCTGCGTATGGAGTCCATCCTCGCTGCAACGGCCATGCGACCGGGATTTCTCAGCGTCAGGCGTGCCGCGCGCAACACGAACTCTGACAACGACAAGCCTTGAAGACTTGCAGCTGCCTTGAGGGCTCTGTGGAGATCCTCATCTACGTAGACACTGATCTTGCGAGCCATGGTAACCACTCCTCAATAGGATGATAGCGCTTTAGCGTTTTAGAGTCAATCACGCGCACTGTGATTGGCGACGTGCCGCGATCTGGATTGGGCCTGCATCGGTTGGGGATTCCAGGAATGAAGCCGCCTGTACGCTTGCGGTGTACATGGTAGAATCGAACCATGAGCGAAAGGGGGTAGATCGCATTGGACCTGATCCATATCGTTCGGAGGCAGATTGTACCCATACCATGGGCCGAAGGCGAGAAGATTCCGTGGAATGACCCGGATTTCAGCAGACGAATGCTTAAGGAGCATTTGTCTCAGGCGCACGATGCCGCCAGCCGCCGTTTCGAGATCGTCGATGAGCATGTTGAATGGATACATAATCAGGTTCTGAGGGGCAACCCAACACGGATTCTCGACCTGGGCTGTGGCCCCGGGCTTTATACAAGTCGACTGGCAAGACTGGGCCACCGTTGTGTAGGCATTGACTTCTCCCCGGCATCTATCGCCTATGCTCGAGAGCGGGCTGAGGAGGCGGGCCTCGAGTGTACGTATCTCGAGCAAGACATCCGCACAGCGAACTATGGCGCCGAGTACGGACTTGTGATGTTGATCTTTGGGGAGTTCAACGTTTTCCGCCCCGAGGAGGCCAAGGATATTCTCACCAGAGCTTGCCGCGCCATGCTACCTGACGGCTTTCTGCTCCTTGAACCGCACGCATTTAACAAAGTCGTTGAGATAGGGAGTGAGCCTTCTTCGTGGTATTCAGCAGAAAAGGGGCTATTTTCGAGTGAGCCACACCTATGCCTTCAGGAGAGTCTCTGGGATGCCGATCACCGTGTGGCGATTGAACGCTACTACGTCATCGATGTCGCGACAGGCGAGGTGGCCTGCAGTTCATCAAGTATGCAGGCTTATACGAACGAAGAATACCAGCTGCTCTTGGCTGAATGCGGATTCGACCGAACAAGGCTCTATCCGTCTTTGGGTGCAGGTGCAGACGGCCCACAAGGGGATTTCATATCTATCCTCGCACAAAAGCGCTCGGGCTAATGCTGCCTGCATATGTACAGGTTCTCCTCGCCCAGCCGGAGAGCGTCGACTCAAAGAAGGTGGGAGGCATCCATCCGGGATAGGTGAGAACCGCCACGCCTTTCGATCCTTCCGCGGCATCAAGGGCGAGTCGCATGAGCGAACCTGCAATCCCCAGGCCTTTCGCCTTATCAAGCACCCAGATGCACCTGATCACCCACAGACCGTCGCCTTCCAGCGGAACCGGCGCTGCCTCAATAGGCATGATCTCTATGCGACCGACGGGTTCGCCTCCTTCCAGGAACGCCCCGAACACCCTTGCGCCCATAGCGGATGCCTTCCTTCTCTCCCAGGATCCGTGCGGCTCAATTGTGCCCAATCCGCACCGAGCCGGCAACGAATCGGCTACGACGGCGGTTTCGGTGAGGCCCGGGGTGTGCCTTGACACATGCCGCAATAGTTCCTTACAATACAGGTAAGGCGGTCAGATTCTTACAATGCGAACCCTGAATGGAGGATCTAGCGATGGAGCGTGAGCATCGGGCCAAAATCACTAGCAAGGGGCAGGTGACCATTCCTGTGCACGTACGACGGAGCCTCGGGCTCAGTCCAGGCGACGTGCTAGTGATTAGGGAGTCTGCTGCAGGCTACACGCTTGCGAAGGAGGCGACGCGATCCAAGTTCGACGAGTTCGTCGGATGCCTTCATAGGGAGGCGCCGGCGAGCACCGACGAGATCATGCGCGAGATGAGGCGCGATAGCCACGATGATTAGCTCTATCGACACAAACATCCTCTTGGACGTGCTGCTTCCGGACCCGGCCTATCTGCCCTCATCGAAAGCCCTTCTCGACAAGGCCAGCTCGGAGGGCGCTCTCGCAATCTGCGAGGTTGTATATGCTGAGCTCGCGTGCCAGTTCAGTGCACCGCGCGACCTGGACGGCTTTCTCGACGCAACGGGGATACGATTGATCCCGTCAGGACGCGAATCGCTGCAGGCGGCCGGCCACGCTTGGAAGGCCTGCCTATCCCGACGCGGCGAGCGGCTTCAGTGCAGTTCATGTGGATGTTTGACTCGCGTCAGCTGCCCCAAGTGCGGGAGCGCAATAGTGTCTCGTCAGCACGTGGCCAGCGACTTCATCATCGGCGCACATGCCCTGGCCTATTCCGACAGATTGCTCACCCGTGACACTGGGTTCTACCGAAAATACTTCCCTAGCCTACGGCTGAATGACTGAGCACGGCCGCACGACAGAGCGACTGCCGGTTCAGTTGCACCCCATCACGCGGGGATTGGGTATGCCGCTTTCTTGACCATCTGAGGAGGGATCGCGCCATGGATCTGCTTGATCTCAACCGAGAGGCGTGGAACAGCGAAGTCCAGAAGGCGAACGAATGGACGAGGCCGGTGAGCCCTGAAGTCATTGCTGACGCCAGAATGGGGAAATGGAGTCTGCTTCTCACTCCTACGAAACCGGTGCCGGCTGAGTGGTACCCCGATCTTCGTGGGGCGAGGGTGTTGTGCCTTGCATCGGGTGGAGGACAGCAGGGACCGATCCTCGCGGCGGTTGGCGCTGATGTTGTGGTTCTGGACAACTCTCCTGCGCAGCTTGAACAGGACCACATGGTAGCTGAAAGGGAGGGCCTGTCGATCCGGCTTGAGCAGGGCGACATGCGGGACCTATCGCGCTTCAAAGACGAAAGCTTCGACTTAGTTTTCCACCCAGTGTCCAACTGCTTCGTTGACTCTGTTCTCCCTGTGTGGAAGGAAAGCTACAGGGTGCTGAGACCGGGAGGAATGCTGCTGGCCGGCTTTGTGAATCCGCTCGTGTACATCTTCGATATGAACGAGTGGGACAGGGGCAGTCTGGTGATCAGGTACAGCATACCTTACTCCGATCTGCACGACCTTCCCGAGGCTGATCGTGAACGGAGAATAGCTGAGCGCAACACCATGGAGTTTGGGCACACGCTGCAAGACCAGATAGGAGGGCAGATTGCGGCAGGGTTCGCCGTAGTAGGATTCTATGAAGACAATGCCGGCGGCGATTTGCTTGACCCGTACATCAGCACGTTCATAGCGACAAAGGCTGTGAAGAACGCGTAAACGCGCAGCATTCGTCAGTCTCCACTATGCCCAGCCCCTGTGCGCGGGCGTGTCCTACGGCCTGCGGCGCAGGCTGTACAATTAGGTTCGCGCCTGCGCCGATCGCCATTACGTCGACTAGTCCGCGGTATGCGCCGCCGGGCCTCATGCAACCCAGGTTGAGGAGGGTGTTGGGGAACATGAGCCTG
>ERZ795044.562-NODE-562-length-34967-cov-9.583668_pt1 | contig 34967 bp, 11 predicted proteins | sample MGYA00375128_ERZ795044 | MGnify/ENA primary metagenome ERZ795044 (study PRJEB30173, sample SAMN05720213) | anaerobic digester metagenome | isolation source: active sludge of municipal wastewater-treating anaerobic digesters | place: USA | collected 2014-12-22 ...
GGCGCAGATCGCGTGGCAACGATGAGCGACGCTGAGATCGCCGAGAAGCTGGCGGTCAGATCCTCGCAGAAAAACCGCAAGGGAGGCGTGCGATGAACGCGCCGCTCACGCCGCTTCAACAGGCCTTTCTCGCCCTGCAGGACGCCGAAGCCCGCATCGTCGAGCTGGAAGGCGCGCAGACCGTGCCCATTGCCGTCATCGGCCTCTCGTGCCGCACGCCCGGCGGCGCGCACGACGCCGAGAGCTTCTGGCGGCTGCTTGATGAGGGACGCGACGCCATCGGGCCGATCCCGCGCGACCGCTGGGACCATGATGCGCTGTTCGATGCCGATCCCAGTCGCCCGGGGCGCATCGCTGCGCGCGCCGGCGGCTTCATAGAGGACGTGGACCAGTTCGACGCGCCGTTCTTCGGCATTTCCCCACGCGAGGCGGACGGGATGGATCCGCAGCAACGCCTTCTCCTCGAAGGCTGCTGGCGCGCGCTGGAGCATGCGGGCATCGCGCCGGATGGGCTGCGATCCGCGCCTGTGGGCGTGTTCGTCGGTGCGGCGTCGGCCGACTACACCTACCTTCAGCTCAAGTCCGGCGACCCAACGCTGCTCGATCCGCACTTCGCTTCGGGCATTGCGCATAGCGTCTTCTCGGGCCGCGTGTCTTATCTCCTGGGCTTGCAGGGGCCGAGCCTCACCATCGATACGGCCTGCTCTTCTTCGCTTACCGCGGTTCATCTGGCCTGCCAGTCGCTGCGCGCCGGCGAATGTCGACTCGCACTTGCAGGCGGCGTCAATCTTATGCTGGCGCCGGATATCTACATCGCCCTGTCGCGCGCGCGCATGCTGGCGCCGGATGGGCGCTGCAAGACCTTCTCGGCCGCCGCCGATGGCTTCGGCCGTAGCGAGGGGTGCGCAGTGCTGGCGCTGAAACGCTTGGACGAAGCAGAGGCCGATGGCGATCGTATTCTCGGAGTTATCCGCGGCTCAGCCATCAATCAGGATGGTCCCTCCAGCGGCCTCACTGCGCCCAACGGCCCGGCACAGGAAGTCGTGATCCGCGCGGCGCTTGCCGCCGCCGGACTTGAGCCGCATGACATCGGTTATATCGAAGCACATGGCACGGGTACGGAGCTGGGCGATCCTCTGGAAGCGCGCGCCCTGGCTTCTGTCTTTGCTGGCCGACCGGCCGACCGCGGCCCGCTGTGGATCGGTTCGGTCAAGACCAATATCGGTCACATGGAAGCGGCGGCCGGTGCGATCGGTCTGGTCAAGTTGATCCTTTCGCTACAGCGCGGCGTTATTCCGCGTCATCTGCATTTCGATGAGCCGTCGCCGCATATCCCATGGGCGGAAACCTCGCTGCGCGTGCCGGCGCAAGCGACGCCATTCCCCGCGGTGGACGGCGCGCGGCGTGGCGGCGTCAGCTCGTTCGGCTTCAGCGGCGCAAATGCGCATGTCATCGTCGAGGCGCCGGCGGCGCCAGCGCCCACATCGATCGACGCCAGAAGTCGTGTCATCCCGCTCGCGGCACGCTCGCCCGCGCAGCTCCAGGCTTCCGCCGCCGCACTGGCCGACGTCCTCTCGCCAAAGGCCGCGCTCGCGGATATCGCCCGTACGCTCGCCGAAGGTCGCGCCCATACCGGGTATCGCGCTGTAGCGCGTTTCTCTGATGCCGCAGCATTGAAAGCTTCACTGCAAGCACTGGCGCGTGACGAGTCGGGCGCATTCAAGCAGGCTGCGCCTCGCGCCGGGGATCCGCCGCGCATCGCCTTTCTGTTCACCGGGCAGGGCGCACAATATGCTGGGATGGGCCGCTCACTCTATGACGCCGCGCCGGTTTTTCGCGCGGCAATGGATGCTTGCGCCGCCGTTGCCGATCCCTTGATGGATCGCCCGTTGCTGCCGTTGATGTTCTCCATCGATGCGGGCGATGCACTGCGGCAGACGGGTTATGCCCAGCCCGCGCTTTTCGCGTTGGAATATTCTCTCGCCATGCTTTGGCGTAGCGTCGGCGTGACGCCGATTGCGGCATTGGGCCATTCGATCGGGGAAATCGCGGCGGCTTGCGTGGCGGAGGCGATTTCGCTGGCCGATGCGATGCGCCTGGTCGTTGCGCGCGGGCGCCTCATGCAGAGCCTACCTGCCGGAGGCGCCATGGCGGCGGTGTTCGCGCCGTCCTCCAAATTCGCGGACACGCTCAAGTCCGAGGCGGGGAGGGTGTCCGTCGCCGCCATCAACGGACCAGCCCAGGCGGTGATCTCGGGCGAGGCCGAAAGCCTTGGGCGCGTGCGCGCTACGCTTGCCGCCGCCGGCGTGAAGACACATCCGCTTGACGTTTCGCACGCCTTTCACTCGGCGTTGATGGACCCGATCCTTGATGCGTTCGAGCAAGAGGCGGCGAAGGCGCGCTTTTCGCCGCCGCGCCTCCGTGTTATCTCCAACCTTACGGGTCGGGCCATCACCGCCAGCGAGATCGCGCGTCCCGCCTATTGGCGCGAGCATCTGCGTCACCCGGTCCGCTTTGAGGACGGCCTGCGCGCGCTTGGCGTTGCTCGCGTCGATGTTCTGATCGAGATCGGCCCACAGCCCGTGCTCGGCGCTTTCGCCGCCAGCGTACTTGAAGGCAAGCGGGCGCCGCACATCGTAGCCAGTCTCCGCAAGGACGCCGATGGATGGGATGCTTTCCTCGATGCAGTCGCCGCGCTGCATCTCGCTGGCGTAGAGATCGACTGGAAAGGCCTGGATGCTGATCGGGTCGGCCGGCCCATCGATCTTCCCGGTGCTTCGTTCGAACGCATACGTCATTGGTTCCGCACGCCTGCGCGTGCATCGTTCGCGCCCATGGCGCAGGCAGGCGGCCTTCCGGGCGAACGTATTGAAACGCCGGCTGCCGCTGGGCTCTTCGAAACCGCAGTTACGCGCGACGAACCGAACTATATTCGGCAGCATGTTGCGCATGGGCGCACCATTGCGCCCGGCGCCATGTTGCTCGAGATGATGCGCCGCGCTGCAAGCGTCTCACTGGAAAGCGAAGGGGTGCAACTGTCTGATGTCAACTTCCTCACGCCGCTCGAAGTCCCCGAGGGGAAGGCGGTGAAGGTGCAGACATTGTGCGCGCGGCTCGGCGACGACAGCTGTGAGACGACCGTCTTCGCCGCTGAGGGTGGCAAGTGGCGCGTCTGCGCTCGGACGAAATCCCTAGCGCTAGCCGCCGCATCCCCGCGGCGCGATATCGACGCTATCCGCAAGGCTTGCGGTACGTCAGTCGATCCCGAAGCACTTTATACCGATCTTGCCGCCCGAGGCGTCACCTTGGGTCCATCCTTCCAAATTATTCGCAAGTTAGGTCGCGCAGGGTGTGAGGCGGTAGCGGATATCGAACTGAACACGACTGATCGAGCCGCCGATCCGCGCGGCCTGCATCCGCTGGTGCTGGACGCCTGCTTCCAGGCTGCCGCCATCGCGCTGGGAGACGCCGGCGGTGCGGTTTACGTGCCCGCCGCGATCGATCGCTGCGAGGTCTTCGATATCGGTGGGCTTGCCAGCGGTGCCATCGCGCATGCCCGCATCACCCGCGTTACTGAAGCTGGTTTCTCGGCGAACTTCGATCTCATGGACCAGGATGGCCGCGTCGCGCTGCACCTTTTCGGCGTCTGGTTCGCCCGCATCGGCGTGGCTTTCGCCGCGGGCAATCGCGATGTCGCGTTGGATGATGTGCTCTACGACGTCGCTTGGCGGCCGTTCCAACCGCTCGACGCCGGCCAGCTCGCCGCCGTTGCGATCGAGGAAGAGCCTGCCGCAACGGAGCGCGCCGGCCTCCTCGCTCACGCCAGCAACATGGATACGGTGGAGCGTGCTTGCGCCATGCTGGTCGCCCGCGCTCTTGCGGCTATGGGCGCGCGCTTCGAGGCCGGCGAGACCGTCCGAACGCGCGATCTAGCTGAACTCCTCGGTGTTCTACCCACTCACCAGCGACTATTTGCCCGCATGCTCGCCATCCTTGCTGAGCAGGATTTGTTGCTGCGGTTGGAAGGAGATTCGTGGCGCGTGCGGGCCCCGCTTTCATTGGAGGATCCCGCACCGGATCTCGAGAGCCTGAGACGCCAGGCCGGCCCGGGCTTGCGCGCCCTGATCGCCATCGTCGAACGCACTGGCGTCCTTCTACCTGCCGCACTGACCGGCAAGGCCGATCCTCTTGGAGCGTTGTTTCCCGATGGCTCGGCCGAGGATGCCGAGCGCATGTATGCGGATGCACCGACGGCCAAGGCGCTTAACGCCATGCTGGCACGCGTTGTCCAGGCCATCGCGGAGGCGCACAAGGCCGAAACTCGCGCGCTGGACATCCTCGAAATCGGCGGCGGCACGGGTGGCTCGACGGCGCCGATCCTGGAAGCCCTGCCAACGGAAGGCGTGCGCTATGTCTTCACCGACATCGGCCAAGCCTTCCTCGCCCGCGCCCGGACGCGCTTTGCCAACGATCCGCGCGTGGAGACAACCCGCTTCGATGTTGACGCGGACCCCGAGGCTCAAGGCATCGAGACTGGTCGGTTCGATGTCGTCATCGCCGCCAACGTCGTCCATGCGACACGCGATGTGCGCGCCGCGCTCAAGCGGGTGCGCAGTTTGCTGAAACCCGGCGGCGTACTGCTGCTGATCGAGGTACTCCGCCCGCAACGCTGGTTCGATCTCACAGTCGGTCTGACGGCCGGGTGGTGGGCATTCGAGGATACGGATCTGCGACCGGGGTACTGCACGCTGGATGCAGTGGGCTGGCGAGAGGCGCTGGTGAACGAAGGCTTTGGTGGTGTTCAGGTGGTTACACCCAGCGCGCTGCGCGATCGCCCAGAAGGTCTGGTCATCGCGTTGGCGCAGGATACGGAAGCCTGGGTCGTCCTCGGCGATGATGCTGTCGCGCCGCGCTTGGTAGATACACTCAGCGCCGGTGGCGCTCAGGTTGTGCATCTCGCCGGAGACTCTGTTTCGGTCGAAGCGCTTGAAGCTGCCTTCGCCGGAACGGACGCAGCCCGTCGGCGCGGCGTTATCGATACGCGCGCACTTGGAGCGGAGGATATCGCCGCCGCGGCCTGCGGGCATAGGGCCGCCGCCCTTGCCCAGGCCGCGCTGCAACTGTCCCCGCAACCCCGCCTGCGCTTCATTACCCGCGGCGCCCAGCCTGCGCTCGTGCCAGCCAGCGTCGCGCCCGCACAAGCGGCTGTGCTCGGCGTCGCTCGCACGCTGACGCTGGAAGCGGCGTCTCTGGAAACCGCGACCATCGATCTCGATCCGAACCAGTCAGGAGTCGATCGCGTTGCTCAGGCGCTCGCGGCGCCGGCGGGCACCGAGATTGCGCTGCGCGGCGGCGCCATGTGGACGCCGCGCCTGCAGCGCCATCACCCGCCAAACGCCGCCGCCGAAACTGAAGCCTGGCGTCTCGCGCCGGCCAAGCTCGGTGCGCTGGATGGTTTCACCCGCGCGCCGCTCGCCCGCCGCGCTCCAGGTCCGGACGAGGTCGAGATCGAGACGCAAGCCTGGGGCCTCAACTTCCGCGATGTGCTGAATGTCCTTGGTCTGTATCCCGGGGATGCCGGCCCGCTCGGGGGAGAATGCGCTGGCCTTATCACGGCAGTTGGAGCCAATGTCCGACACGTCGCCGTCGGCGATATCGCCATGGCAGCGGCGGGTGGCAGCTTCGCATCGCATGTCACGACGCGGGCGTCGCTTGTGCGCCGGAAGCCAGACAGCTGGACTATCGAGGAAGCAGCGACGTTCCCCATTCCTTGGATTACGGCCTCCTTCTGCCTTGAAGACATCGCGGGGCTAAAGGCCGGCGAACGTGTACTCATTCATGCAGCGGGCGGCGGCGTTGGTCTCGCCGCAGTGCATCTGGCCCAAGCGCTCGGTGCTGAGGTGCATGCAACGGCGGGTGCGCTCTGGAAACGCGAGGCGCTTCGCGCTCTCGGCATCGCGCATGTCTATGACAGCCGCTCGACGGAATTCGCTGCCGCCATCCTCGCCGCCACGAACGGCGACGGTGTTGATGTCGTGCTGAACTCGCTGGCCGGCTCAGCGCTGGAGGCTAGCTTCCGCGTGTTGAAGCAGGGTGGTCGCTTCGTTGAACTGGGTAAGCGCGGCATCAAGGCACCATCTGAAGCCGCAGCCATTGATACAGCCATGGCCTATTCGATCGTCGATTGGGGCGAAACGGCCAAGACCGATCCGCAGCGCATCGTAGCGGTGTTCGATCGTTCGCTTAAGCGCGCCGAGGCCGGAGAGGTCGCGCCGCTTCCCGTCGGCACCTTCTCGGCGGAGCGGGCCGAGGAAGGCTTCCGCGCCATGGCGCAGGCGCGCCATTTCGGAAAGCTTGCGTTGGTCCGCCGCAAGTCCGTCCCCAGCATCCGCAAGCACGGCGCCTATCTGATCTCCGGTGGCTTGCGCGGCATCGGTCTCGAAACGGCGACGCACCTTGTTCGCCGGGGCGCGGGCCTGGTCGTCTTGTTCAATCGCAGTGGTCCTGATGTTGCCGCGGAAGCCCGTCTCGCGGAGATGCGGGCGACGGGCGCCGAAGTCTGGGCGGAATCCGCCGATGTTGCCGATCCGCGCGCCATGGGAGACCTGCTCGCTCGTATCCGCAAACGCGGTCTGCCTTTGCGTGGCGTTATCCACTCCGCCGGCGCGCTCGCCAACGCTGCGCTGTCCAATCAGGACGCCGGCCGCTTCGCCGACGTTTTCCACGCCAAGGTCGAAGGTGCTCGCGTGCTCGACGCGCTGACCGTTTCCGATCCGCTCGATTTCTTCGTGTTATATTCTTCCGCCGCCTCTGTGGTGGGCGCGATCGGCCAAGCCAATCACGCGGCGGCCAACGCCAGCCTTGACGCCATCGCGCACCGTCGCCGTGTACGCGGCCTGCCTGCGATCAGCCTTAACTGGGGCGCTTGGGCCGGCGCTGGAGCGGCTGTCGCTGCCGCCGATAAGCTGCGAGGCACGGGCCTTGAGTTCCTCTCGATCGAGGAAGGGCTGCGCGTGCTGGATGTGGCGCTGTCGCGAGACCAGCCTCAGCTATTTGCCGCTCGCATCGATTGGCCGCTTTACGTTGGACGCTTCGGCACGGCGCCCCCGCGAATGCTGGCGGAGGTCGCGATGATGCGCGCCGCCGCTCCGCAGGCGAAGCCGGTAGTACGCTCCACGTCGAAGCCAGTGGCCAGCGCTAGGGACGAGATCGCCCGCGCGCCCATCGAGCGCCGGCCCGCTCTCATCGCGGCGCGGATCATGCGCGAGGCCGCTGTCACGCTCGGCTTCGAGTCGGAGCGCGCGCTGGATCCCGCGTTCGCCCTGAACGAGATGGGGTTGGATTCGCTTCTCGCGGTCGAACTGCGCAACAGGTTAAACGAGACCTTTGCCGCCCGCTTCCCGGCGACGCTACTATTCGACCGTCCGACCATCGATGCGTTGGCCGCGTACATCAGCGCGACGGTTTTCCCGGACACCGTAGTCGAGCGGGAGGTCGAAGCCATGCAGCCCGACGCTGGCGACCTAGCCGACATCATAGGCGACCTCAGCGACGACGAGATCGACAAGTTGTTGGCTCAACGCATGACGGGTCGACGCATATGAGTATTTCCTTCGACAAACTGCGCCAGATGTCGCCGAAGCAACTCCTGTTGCTGGCGGTGGAGTTGAGTGAGCGGCTCGATCGAGCCGAGGTGCGTGAGCCGATCGCCATCGTCGGTATGGCCTGCCGCTTCCCCGGCGCGGACTCGCCGGATGAATACTGGCGCCTCCTGTCAGAAGGCCGGGACGCGACGTCTGACACACCTGCCGACCGCTGGGATGCCGATGCGCTACACGATCCCGACCCCGATGCGCTCGGCCGCATCGTGTCGCGTCGAGCCGGTTATCTGCGCGACGTCGCGGGCTTCGACGCCAGCCTGTTCGGCATTTCGCCGCGCGAAGCCCTCACTATGGATCCGCAGCAGCGGCTACTTCTTGAAACTGCCTGGGAAGCACTGGAGCGGGCAGGGCAAGCGCCCGATGGTTTGCACGGCCAATCTGTCGGCGTCTTCGTCGGCCTCTGTAACATCGATCATTTTCATCGCCTCGCCGCACACGGGCGCGAGCGGATCGACGCCTATCTCGCTACCGGTAACGCGCCCAGCGTCGCCGCCGGCCGTTTGTCGTATTGCTTCGGTTTTAAGGGGCCGGCGATCACCATTGACACGGCGTGTTCGTCCTCGCTGGTGTCTTTGCATCTCGCGACGCAGAGCCTGCGTTCAGGCGAGTGCAGGATGGCGCTGGCCGGCGGCGTTAACGTCATCTGCGCCCCGGAAGTTGCCATCGCCCTTTCGCGGGGCCGCATGCTGGCGCCGGATGGTCGCTCGAAGGCGTTTGATGCGGCCGCCGACGGATTCGCGCGGGGCGAAGGCTGCGGCTTGGTCGCACTAAAGCGGTTCAGCGACGCTCAGGCCGATGGTGATCGCATCATCGCCGTCATCCGGGGGTCCGCGGTCAATCAGGATGGCCGCAGCGGTGGTATCACCGCGCCCAACGGCCCCTCACAGGAGGCTGTGATCCGAGCCGCGTTGCGGGATGCAAGCCTGGCCCCGAGTGATGTGGACTACGTAGAGGCGCACGGGACAGGCACACCGTTGGGCGATCCTATTGAGGTTCGCGCGCTGGGCGGCGCCTTCGGCTTCGGCCGCAAGCACCCGTTGGTGATTGGCTCGGCCAAAACTAATATCGGTCATTTGGAATCGGCGGCGGGTGTCGCGGGTGTCATCAAGACGGCGCTGGCGATCGACGCAGGCGTGATCCCGAAGAGTCTGCATTTCAAGACGCCGAGCCCGCACATCGCGTGGGAGGAAGCGAATGTGGTGGTCGCCGCCGACACGATGGCTTGGCCGCAAGCGGAGGCCCCGCGCCGCGCAGGCGTCAGCTCGTTCGGCTTTAGCGGCACCAATGCTCACGTCGTGCTCGAACAGGCGCCGGCGTCGGAGCCCGCGTCCGCCATCGCGAACGAGCGGCCGGTGCATATCCTCCCGCTGTCGGCTCATAACGCGGCGACACTCCGACGGTTGGCCGCAGCTTACGAACAGGCTCTGGCCGGGGGGGCGGACCTGGCGGCGTTAGCTCATGCGGCTGGCGTCGGCCGCGCGCGCCTGACGCATCGCGCCGCCGTGATCGCGCGCGACGTGACCGAGGCGCGCTCCGCTCTCGCGGCGCTCGCCGCCGATACGCCGCATCCCGGGCTTCGGCGCGGAGAAGTTTCGGCCAACAACCGGGCCGACGTTGTTTTCCTGTTCAGTGGGCAGGGCGGACAGGATCCCGGCATGGGTCGCGCGCTCTATGCGCACGCCGCGAAATTCAGAGAAACCATCGATCTTTGCGCCGACATCATTGGCGACGGGCCGGACGGCCTCCGTCTGCAGGATGTTCTATTCGTCGAAGCTGGCGACAGCGCAATCCACCGCACCGAATGGACGCAGCCGGCCATGTTCGCGTTCCAGCATGCGCTGGTCGCCCAGTGGCGCGCTTGGGGCGTGGAGCCTGCGGCTGTGCTCGGCCATTCGCTGGGCGAGTTCGCGGCCGCTTGCGCCGCCGGTGTGTTTAGCTTCGAGGCCGGACTTCACCTCACAGCCGCACGCGGGCGACTGTGCGCCGCGATGCCGCCGGGCGCGATGGTGTCGATTTTTGCGCCGAAAGCCGATGTCGCAGCTCTGGTCTCGCGACAGCCCGATCGCGTTGGGATCGCGGCGATCAACGGGCCAGACAATGTAGTGATTTCGGGCGCGCCCGATGTGGTGATGTCGATTACGGCCGCCCTTGAGGCGAGGGGCCTGCGCAGCCAAGTGTTGCGCATCGACATGCCGGCGCATTCGCCGCTGGTTGAGGGCTCGCTCGAGGGGTTCGAGGCCGAAGCAGGCAAGGTTTCCATGCAGGCGCCGCGCATCCCAGTCGCCTGGAACGTCACTGGGGGTGAGCCGTTACCGGGCGATGGCGCACCCGATGCCGGCTATTGGCGTACACACATGCGCGCCACCGTTCGCTTCGCTGATGGTCTGCAATCTCTGGAACGCGACGGCTTCACACGCTTCCTTGAGATCGGGCCGCACGCTACGTTGACTGCGCTCGCTGCGCCGATCCTGAGCGAAGCCACCGTCCTGGCCGCCTCGTTGCGCCGCGATTGTGATGACTGGCAGGAAATCGCAACCGCTGTCGCCCAACTTTTTGTCGGCGGCGTCAACATCGATTGGCGCGGCTGGGACGAGGGCCGCCGGCGCGCCCATGTCGCCGCACCCACCTATCCTTTCGATCGCCGCCAATACTGGATCGAAACTGCCCGCCTCAACCCGCGTGAAGGCGCCGATCAGCCGCGCACGATCCGCCTATCGACGCGCGAGCGCAGCTATCTCGCCGACCATGTGGTGGGCGATCGCATCATAGTCTCTGCGTCCAGCCAGATCGAGGCCATCGCGGGTGTCCGCGGTGCGCTGCGCCTGCGCGATTGCGCCTTCCTGGAAGCCATCGAGGTTCGACCCGAGGGCGTTGTCTTGGAGCGGGTTGCTGAGACGCCGAACGTCCACGCCCTGCACAAACTCTCCCGCGACGGGGCGGATGCCGTTTGCGCCCGCGCCCGGTTCGAGCCGCCGGCCGGATTTAATGACAGACGCATCAATCTTTCGGCTCTGCAAGCGCGGCTGTCGACGGCCGATCCCGTCGCTCATTATGAAGCGCTGGCGGGGAAAGGCGTCCGCTTCGGCGCTGCCTTCCGCCGTATCGTTAGTGCTTGGCGGGGGGGGGGCGAGGCGCTCGCCCGCATCGACTGGCGTCTCCCCCTCGCGCCGGACGCTGCGTTTGATCCCGCATCGCTGGACGCCGCCTTCCAAACGATCAGTCTCGCCGCCGCGGACCACGCCCCGCTTCGCCTTGTCTCGACGATCGACACATTGGAAATCGATCCCTCCCCCGCCGGTCCATGCTTTGCGCATGCCCAGCTCAGGCTTCCGGCCGGCGACCCCGATCAGGTGTTTGCGGATGTGACGTTATGTGACGCGGATGGAACAATTTTCGGCGCGATAGAAGGTGTTAGCTTACGTGCTGTCGCGCCCGCACGCGATGAGTGGTGCTACGCTCTGGCGTGGCGGCAGATCGAGACTACGACCGTTGCGATCCCGCATTTCGTACTTCCCACCGCGCTGGCGCGACCGTTGGAAGTCGCTTGGGAGGCCGCCGCCGCTGAACATAGAATCCGCGAGTACGACACAATTCTGGCGACACTTGACGATCTGTCGGTCGCTTATGCCGGATGCGCGCTGTCTGCACTGGGCTTTGATGACACGCCAGGCCGCATCGCCGGCCTCGCCGAGGAAGCCGCCCGTCTGGGCATTCCAGCGGAGCGCGCTCGCACCTTCGAGGCTGTCCTCAAGGTGTCCGGCGCCTGCGCGATTGACGGTGATGGGGTGCGCGTCAAGCGCCGCATGGAGTCCATCGACCCAGAGCCTCGGTGTGATGCGTTGCTCGCGGACTTTGCGCCAGCCAATGGCGAACTTCGTCTGCTCCGCCGCTGCGGTGGGAACTTGGCGGAGGTCCTGCGCGGCGCGGTCGATCCGACCTCGCTGCTCTTCCCCAATGGAGGGTTCGACGATCTGCGGCTGGTTTACGAACAGTCAGCCTCGGCCCGCACGCACAACACAGCGCTAGCCGCTACGTTGCGCACGGCGCTGTCTGCCGTGCCCGCCGATGCGCGCGTCCGGGTATTGGAAATCGGCGCCGGCACGTGCGCCACCACGAGCCAGGTCCTTGGCGCTCTCGCCGGTCGTGAGATCGCCTACACTTTGACCGACGTCTCGCCGCTCTTCCTGGAACGTGCAAAGGAGCGCTTCTCCGACACGTCGATCGAATACCGCGTGCTTGACATCGAAACTGCGCCGGCCAGCCAAGGCTTCGCCGAAGGCGGTTATGACATCGTCATCGCCGCCAATGTGCTCCACGCCACGCGCGATATCGCCGACGCCGCGCGCCATGCCCGCGCCCTGCTGGCGCCGGGCGGGCTGATGCTCGCCCTCGAAGGCGTCCATGATGACGCCTGGGTGGAGCTTACCTTCGGCCTCACGGATGGCTGGCGACGCTACACGGATACGGATCTGCGCAAGGCTTCGCCGCTGATCGGCCGCACGGCTTGGCGTGACGTGCTAGCGGCGAGCGGTTTCGATGATGTGATCGTCAGCCGCGACCATGCCGAGCACGGTCGGGCGGGTGGCCAGCAAGCCTTGATCGTCGCGCGCGCCGCGGCTTCTCCCCGCAGCTTTCGCATTGCCGCCGCCGACGACAATCCTTTGGCGACGGCCATCGCGACCGAGTTGGAGTCGCGCGGACACCGCGTAACGGATCGCGCTGACTTCGACGCCGAACTCGTCTATCTCGCCAACCTGACGGCTGACCCTGCAGACGAGCTGATAGCCGTCCACGGAGCGCTGGCTCGCTCGCGAAGTCACGCCTGGATCGCCACGCACGGCGCCTGGCCCGTCGAGGGCGTTGTATCGCCGCAGGGGCGGTCACAGTCGACCGCTTGGGGAATTGGCCGCGCCTTCGCTGTCGAGGTGCCTGACCGCATGGGCGCGCTGGTTGATCTCGATCCCAGAGCCGCCGATGCGGATAGCGCCAGGCACCTCGCCGACGCCATTCTGCGCGGCGGTATGGAGGACCAGATCGCCATTCGCGGCAACCGCACTTTCGTCGCGCGCCTCACACCTAGCGGCATTCCGCAGGCGGCCGACTTTGTTCCGCGTGCTGACGCGGCCTATCTGGTGACCGGCGGGTTCGGCGGCCTCGGCCCGCATGTCGGCCGCTGGCTGGCTGAGCGCGGCGCGCGCCATGTGGTTATGCTGGGTCGCAAGCCGAACGAGGCCGACCCACGCCTGCACGCGATCCGTCAGGCCGGCGCAACTGTCCATGTTCTGGCAGCCGATGTGGCGGATGCGGTGAGCCTGCGCGCCGCTATTGCCAGATTCGTCAGCATGGGGCGACGGATCGCCGGCGTGTTCCATGCCGCGGCCAGCTTTAACACGGCGCCTTTCGCAAGTCTCACCGACGACCAGATCGCCCAGATGGTAGCACCGAAGATCGGTGGCGCGCTGGCGCTCGAGTCCGTCTTGGCGGAAGCTGACCTCGATTTCATCGTGCATTTCTCGTCCACCACCGCGCTCCTTGGTGCGGCTGGCTTCGCCCATTATGCGGGCGCGAACGCTTTTCTGGATGCAACCGCCCAGTCAAGAGTAAGTCGTCCGCACATTTTGACGGTGAATTGGGGCACCTGGAGTGAAATGCGCGGCGTGTCGCAAGAAGCCGGCGACGCCTACCGCCGGGCAGGTCTTCGTCCAATGGAACCGACACGCGCTCTGGACTTGATGGGTCGGGCTATCGCCGCGCGGCTGCCCGCGCTGGCGATCGCTGACATCGACTGGTCGCGAATGAAAGCGCTCCATGAAACACGACGCGCGCGGCCGTTTCTGACCGAGATCGTGGGCGACCAGCTGGGCGATACGCCTGCCGCTGCAAGTAACGCGCGCCTCCTTCAGCAGATCGGTTCGGCCTCGCCCGCCCAGCGAATGGAACTGCTGACTGCCTTCGTCCGGTCCGAGGTCTCCGGCGTCCTCGGTTCCAGCCCGGATGATCCGCCGTCACTTGATCTGGGTCTATTTGAAATGGGCATGGATTCCCTCATGTCGCTCGAGCTGAAACGTCGGCTGGAGCAGGGGATCGGCCACGCGCTTCCTGCAACGCTGACCTTTAACTATCCGAATGTAAGAGCGCTTTCTGGGTATCTCGATATCGTAGTCGCGAGCTCTTCGCCGGCTCAGCCCACCTTGGCGACGGACGATACGGGCCACCTGGATGCGCTGACTGATGACGAGGTCGAGGCTCGCCTGCTGAGTCTGATTGAATCGACATGACAAGTAGAATGGTCGCTGCGGCGGCAAAAGGGGACTGAGATGGCGCGCGATCTCTTGCGTGAGTCGCTTGCGACGATCGAGAAGCTTAAGGCGCGGCTTGCCGAGCGCGGCGCGGACAATGAGCCGATCGCGATCGTTGGCGTGGGTTGTCGCTATCCGGGCGCGGATTCGATCGACGAACTGTGGTCGCTGCTTACCGAGCAGCGCGAGTCGGTGGCCGAAGTGCCTGCGGACCGGTGGGATATCGACGTCTACTACGATCCTGATCCCAAAGCTGCTGGCCGCATGACCACGCGCCGCGCCGGCTTCCTGCGCAATGTCGATCAGTTCGATCCACACTATTTCGGAATCTCCCCGCGGGAGGCCGCCGCGCTCGATCCGCAGCAGCGCCTGCTGCTCGAAACCACTGTCGAAGCGCTAGACGCCGCTGCCATTCCCGCTGATCGCCTAGCGACAACTCTCACTGGCGTCTTCGTCGGCGTCTCCACCAACGACTATGGCCGTCTGATGTGGGCCGACGGGGTCGACAAGGCCGATCCCTATTCGGCGACCGGCGGTGCGCTCAACGCTGTCTCGGGCAGGATCGCCTTCACGTTCGGTCTGCAGGGCCCATGCATGACGGTGGACACCGCCTGCTCCTCGTCGCTCGTCGCGGTTCACCTTGCCTGTCAGAGTTTGCGGAACCGCGAAAGCAATCTTGCCATCGCGGGCGGCGTCAACGTCATCCTGCTGCCGGATGCGATGGTGATGTTCTCACGCTGGGGCATGATGAGCGCGGACGGCCGCTGCAAGACGTTCGATGCAGCAGCCGACGGGTTCGCGCGCGCCGAGGGGTGCGGCGTTGTGGTGCTCAAGCGCCTGTCTGATGCGCTCGCCGCCGGCGATCCGATCCGTGCAGTCATTCGTGGGTCCGCAGTCAACTCTGACGGGCGCTCCAGCGGCATGACTGTGCCGCACGGGCCGGCTCAGGAATCCGTGGTGCGCCAGGCCCTCGCCAGCGCGCGCCTCTCGCCCTCCGATATCGATTATGTCGAGGCTCACGGCACAGGTACGCCAATCGGCGACCCGATTGAGGTCGGCGCGCTAGCCGGCGTGTTCGGTCCGGGCCGTCCCGTAGACCGTCCGCTTCTCATCGGCGCACTGAAGCCGAACATCGGCCACGCCGAGGCCGCCGCCGGCATGGCAGGCCTTCTCAAGCTGGTTGCCTCACTGGAGCACGAGCAGTTGCCCGGGCAGGCGCATTTCCACACACCCAATCCTCGGATCGAATGGGCCGCCGGGCGGGTCAAGGTCGTGGACCAGAACACGTCCTGGCCGCGCACCTCGCGTCCGCGCCTCGCGGGCCTTAGTGGCTTCGGTCTCAGCGGCACCAATGCGCACGTCATCCTCGAGGAGGCGCCGGTGGTGACGCCGGGAGCCGTCGTGGCGGAGCGGCCCGTCACAGTCCCGCTCTCAGCCATGAATGATGCGGCCCTCAAGACGTCGGCCGCCAGCCACGCCGCCGCCCTCTCGCAACCCGATGGCCCTTCGCTGGCCGACGCCGCCATCACGCTGTCGGTAGGACGCTCGCAGCTTCGCCGCCGCGCTGCCATCACCGCCGAAACCCGCGAGGAGCTGGTCTCGGCGCTGCAGGAGCTGTCGGCCGGCAAGCGCGACGACATGATCGGATCGGCTCGCCCGGGCGAGCCCGCCAAGATCGCTTTCCTGTTCACAGGGCAAGGCGCTCAGTATCCCGGCATGGGCCGCGCGCTCTACGACAACGAGCCCGTGTTCCGCGCCCGCATGGATCGCGCGGCCGAAGCCCTCCGACCCGTTCTGCAGCGGGACCTGTTGGATGTCATCTATGGCGACAGCGGCGACCGTCTGTCGCAAACCGCCTATACGCAACCCGCGCTGTTCGCCCTTGAAGTGGCGCTCGCCGATGTCTGGACCAGCTGGGGCGTGACGCCCGCCGCCGTGCTCGGCCACAGCGTCGGCGAATACGCTGCAGCCTGCGTCGCCGGCGTGGTCGGCTTCGAGGATGGCCTCGCTCTCATCGCCGAGCGCGGCCGCCTGATGCAGGCGCTTCCGGCTGGCGGCACCATGGCCGCGATCTTCGCAACGCGCGACGTTGTCGCCAAACACATCGCGTCGGCAGCGGATCGCGTCGCCATTGCGGGCTACAATGGCCCGGAAGAAACTGTGATCTCCGGCGATGGCGAAGCGGTTGCGCGCTTCGTAGCCGGGTTTGAGGCCGAGGGTGTAAGTTGCCGCCGGCTCGAGGTGTCGCATGCTTTCCACTCGCCCCTGCTGGACCCGATGCTCGATGCGTTCCAGGCGCGCGCCGCCGGCGTCGCCTTCGCTGCGCCACGCATGCCGCTGATCAGCAATCTCACCGGCGCGGCCTTCGCGTTCGGCGCGGCCCCTGATGCGCGGTACTGGCGCCGCCATGCGCGCGAACCGGTCGCCTTCGCCCAATCGCTCGAGGCCCTGCGTGCGCTGGACATCGGCGCGCTGCTCGAGATCGGTCCGCATCCGACGCTGCTCGGCCTCGCCGCGCGCGCATTGCCCGGCGCCGCCTGGCGCCAGATCCCGTCCCTTCGTCGCAACCGTGACGACCGGCGTCACATGAAGGAGGCGCTTGGCGGCCTCTTCGTGGCCGGCGCCTCCATAGATTGGCGCGCCGCGCAGGCGCAAACCGGCGGCCAGCGCGTCAACCTGCCGAGCTATCCTTTCCAGCGCGACCGCTACTGGGTCGACACGCAGAAGAAGCGCGTTCTCGGCTCGGATCTCAATGCGCATCCGCTTCTGGGTGCGCGCATGCTCGCCCCGCCGCCCAACGCTTCCTTCGCCAGCGAGATCGATGCTGCGAAGCCGGCTTACCTGGCCGACCACGTTGTCCTCGGCAAGACGCTCTATCCCGGCGCCGCCTTCCTGGAGATGGCTCTGGCCGCGGCGCGCGCCGTCTCGCCCGAAGGCCCGGTGCGGTTGCGCAATGTCGCCATCTCGGCTGCGCTGGATATTACCGACGGCGAATCGCGCGTGTTGCACACCAGCATCGAGCGCGAGGAGGGCCGTCGCGTTGTCCGTATCCGCCGCGTCGGCGATGTGTCCTGGATCGATCACGCCACCGCCACGATCGACGATGTCCGCGAAGAGCCCGTGGCGCCCGTCCGGGTTGCGCCGCTGCGTGGCGCGGCGATGAACACTGTCGATGTCGAAGGCTATTACGATCGCCTCGAAGAATTCGGCTTGCGCTACGGCCCCAATTTCCGGGGCGTCTCGCAGCTGTCGGCGTCGCCAAATGCTGCCTACGGTCTTGTTGAGCTGCCCGACGCCGGCATGGCGCGCGGCTACGGTCTGCACCCGGCGTTGCTCGATGCGGCTTTCCACGTACTCGGAGGCGTCTTCCTCGCCGAGGCGGAAGGCGAACGCTCCGTCTTCCTGCCGATGGGCATGCGGGAAGTCGTTATGCTCGCGCCGGCCGGCCCGCGCGTCTGGGTCGCGGTCAGTGTCCGCGAGACCGGCGAAGATCAGGATGCGCGAATCGCCGACGTGACGCTGGAAGATGAGAGCGGCGCGGTCGTCGCTTATATTCGTGGCCTCGAGCTGCGCAAAGTCACGGAAGAGGCGCTCGCCCGCGCCCTTCAGGATGACCACATGCGCACGCACGCAATGCGTCGCGTGTGGGAGCCTGCGCAGATTGCGCAAGGCGCCGCGCCCGCCGCCTGCATCCTGCTGCCGGATCGCGGCGGCCTGGCGTCGGAGCTTGCCTCAGTGCTGACCGCACAAGGCGTCCAGGCGTCCGTGGTTTCGGATGATGCGCTCGCTGCTGCGCTCGAAGCCGCGCCACGCGAAGGCGCGGTCTGGGTCGTCGATTGCGCCGCGGTTGGCCGCGCATGGCAAGACGATGCGTCACGCGATGGGGCGGCCATGTATAGTCGCGCTCTTCGTTTAGCGCGCACGCTCGCCGGCGTTTCGCCGCGGATCGGCTACTGCCTTCTCACCTGCGGCGCTCATATCGCCGGTCCGGGGGATGGCGGCGATCCCGCCGCGCACGAGCTGGTCGGCTTCTGGCGCACAGTTGCGGTCGAGCGCCCGTTTGCTCCTGTAGTGCGCATCGATCTCGATCCCGCCGCTCAGTCGTCCGCCGCGCATATTGTGGCGCTAATCACGACCCCGCTTGACGGCGCGCGCGAGTTCGCCGTCCGTCAGGGCGAGACACGCACCCAGCGTCTGGAAAATCTGCGTCCCGTGAAATCTGCCGCCGCCAACCCCATGCGTGTCGCTCGTATCCGCGAACGCGGCGACCTTGATCGCATCGTGATTGAAGAAATGCCCCGCCGCGCGCCCGCGGCAGGCGAGATTGAGATCGCCGTCCGGGCGGCTGGCCTCAACTTTCGCGACGTGCTCAACGCCCTTGGTATGTATCCCGGCGACGCCGGCCGCCTCGGGAGCGAAGTCAGCGGTGTCGTCACGGCTGTGGGCGAGGGTGTCTCCATTTTCAAGGCAGGCGATGAGGTCGTGTCGCTTGCCGGCGATTCCATCGCCACCCACGCTATCGCTCGCGCCGTACTGTCGACGCACAAGCCGCACGGGCTCACTTACGCGCAGGCCGTCACGCTGCCCAACACCTACCTTACGGCGGCGCTCTGTCTGCGCGTGGGCCGCTTCAAGCCAGGTGCGCGTGTGCTGGTACATGCCGCTGCCGGCGGCGTCGGCTTGGCTGCCATGCGCCTTGCGCGCCGCGCCGGGGCGACGATTTTCGCGACCGCCGGCGCGCCTGAAAAGCAAGCTCTTGTCAAAGCTGAGGGCGCCAGCCTCGTTTTCTCCTCGCGCCATGCCGACTTCGCGGACGCCATCCTCGCCGCCACGGGCGGAGAAGGGGTCGATCTTGTCATCAACTCGCTCACAGGCGCCTTCATCCGGGAAAGCTTCAGGGCCCTGCGGTCCGGCGGATCTTTCATCGAGATCGGCAAGGCGGAGACGATGACCGCCGAGCAGGCGGCCACCTTGCGCGCGGACGTGCACTACGCCGTACGCGATCTGGGCGAGGAGATCGTGCGCGACGCCGACGCCGTGGGCCGAGAGCTTGCCGAAATCGTCGCTGACTCGGCCGCCGGAGAACTGCCACCCCTGCCGGTGCGCGTCTTCCCGCTTGAAGATACCAAGGAAGCTTTCCGCTACATGGCCGGCGCGCGTCACATCGGAAAGATCGCGATTGCACCGCCTGCGGGCCCGGTCGCCATCCGCCGCGATGCGGCCTATCTCGTCACCGGCGGCCTCGGCGGTCTCGGCCTTGCCGCCGCCGAACACCTGGCGCGACGCGGCGCCGGCGAGATCATTCTCGCCGCTCGCCGCGATCCCACTGCGATCGAAGACCAGCAGCTCGCCAAGCTGCGCGGCCTCGGCGCGGAGGTGCGCCGCATGCGCTGCAATGTCAGCGACCCCGCGGCCGTCGCCTCGCTCGCCAAAACGCTGGCCGGGAATGGCCGCCCGCTGCGCGGCATCGTTCACTCCGCCGGCGTGCTCGCCGATGCGGCGCTCGAAGCGCAGGACGAAGCGAGCTATCGCACGGTGGCCGCGCCGAAATCGGAAGCGGCTTGGGCGCTCCACAACGCGCTGGGCGGTCTCAACCTCGACTTCTTTGTCTTCTTCTCTTCCACCTCGGCCCTGATCGGCTCGCCGGGGCAGGCCAACTATGCGGCCAGCAATGCCTTCATGGACGGTCTTGCCGGATGGCTGCGCGCGCGCGGTTTTGCGGCGACCAGCATCGGCTGGGGCGCCTGGGGCGAGGTGGGCATGGCCGCCGCTCTGGCGCCGGAAACGCGCGCCACTTGGGCTCGCCTGGGTCTTGGTCTGCTGGATCGCGACTCGGCATTCGCGGGCATGGATGCGGCGCTCGAAGGCGGGCTCGATTACGCCGCCATCGCCGCGCTCGATATGGAGCGCCTGCGCGCCAATGGCGGACCTGGCCTGCGCTCGCTCTTCGGCCTTGAGACGCAATCCGGCGTTGGCGAGGCATTGGCTGAAGCGAACGTCGAGGCCTCCCGCATTCTCGCCGCCTCGGACGAGGATCGCGGCGATGCCGTCACCGCTTTCACGCGGGCTAACATCGCCCGCGTGCTCGGTTTTTCTGCCGCGTCACTCGATGCCGACACGCCGCTATCTGAACTGGGCTTTGATTCGCTGATGGCGGTGCAGATCCGCAACGCGGTGCAGTCAGCCCTCAATGTCGATATCCCTGTGAAGCGCCTCCTGCAGGGGCCTACCGTAGCCGAAGTGTCAGCGGATATCGTGGCGCAGCTCGGCGTCAGCGCCGCGCCCAAAGCGGCGGCCGAGCCGGAATGGGAGAAGGGCACGCTATGAATCTGCTGGCCGTTGCAGTCGGCCCCTCGCGCGGCGCCGTCAATGCCTTGGCCGGGAGCGCGGTGTTCGCAGCGCTTCGTGTAGGCGTCGGGCTTGTGTTCGCCTCGTACCTCCTTGCGTCTGACGACCTGATGCAGGTCGTCTGGACGCGCAGCGTGGCCCATTTGGCCGCGTGGGTGAACTGGTTTAATGTACCCACTGAACTGGGGGTGCTGCTTCTCGCCGCCGCGCTAGCGGTCAGCTTCGTGGTGAGCCGAACGATCGATTTCCACAAGAGTGCGGGCGACAATGCAGCTTGATGCTCTTCTCGCAATGCTACGCGACCGGGACATAACCCTCTGGGTCGAGGGGGAACGGCTGCGCTTCCGTGCTCCGAAGGGTGCCTTCACTGCAGAGCTGCGCGAGCGGGTATCCGGCGCCAAAGTCGCCTTGATTGCACGACTGCGGAGCGATGCGGAAGCGACAGTCGCGGAAGGCCCTGCCACAGAGGGGCAGCGTGCCCACTGGCTTCGCCGCCAGACGGATGCGAACCCAGCTGCCTATCACGTCTTCTTCGCTGTTCGGGTCGAATCCACGCTTGATGTTTCGGCCGCGCGCGTCGCGGCGCAAGCCATACTCGATCGTCACGCCGCCCTGCGCGCCACGTTCTATTGGAGAGACGCCCAGTTGCTCCAGCGCATCCCTGGCGCGGCCTCGATCGCCTTCCAGCACATCCATGCGCCTGGCTATACAGATGCACCACTGCAGGCGGCAGTCGCCCGCGCCGCGCTGGAGCCGTTCGATCTGGTGAGCGGTCCGCTCTTCCGCGTCATCTGCGTCACCCGCGCCGCGAACGACCATGCCCTAGTGCTGATGGGTCATCACATCGTACTCGACGGTGCCTCGCTGTTTCGCCTCGTCGCGGAGTTCCGCACACTCTACGCCGAAGCCACCGGTGGTCCGCCGTCTGCACTCGAAGTGTTGGACGAAGATGCTTTCGCTTTCGCCAACTGGCAGCACGATCATCTCGCATCGGTCGGCGGCGCCGAACTTGAACGCTACTGGAGGAACGCGCTGGCCCGGCCCGGCCGGCGCCTATCCCTGCCGATCGACCGGCCGCGCGGAGGGGGCGTCTCTCATGGTCAGGACTGGACCTCTGCCACCATCGATGCCGATCTCCTCCAGGCCTTGCGCGCCGCCGCCGCACGGGAGCGCACGACACTTTTCGTCCTCCTTATGGCTGCGCAGATTACGTTAATGCACCGCTGGACAAGGGCGGATGACGTCATCCTCGGCACGCCCGGCTCCGGCCGCAGCAGGCCTGAGTTCGAAACGATCGTTGGCGAGTTCGTCAATACGCTGCCGATCCGCACTCGCTTCGCGCCGGGAGGCACATTCCGAGATGTGCTGGCGCAGGTGCGAGATGCGGTACAGGGCGCACTTGACCATCAAAATCTGCCGTTTGCTCGCATCGTCGAGATATCTCAGCCGACGCGGCACGCTCATCGCGCGCCGCTGGTGGAAAGCCAGTTCACACTGCACAAGTTCAGCGCCTTCAAAGGGCTCGAAGCGGCGCTCACGCCCATCCCTGAGGCACCGGCGGCCGAGTATGGCGGGCTGCGCATACGCCACCATCCGATTACGGAGATCCCCGGTTACTTCGATGTGTCGCTCCAGGTCGGTGACTTCGGAGACCGGCTCACAGCGATGTGGCAATATGATCGCGGCCTGTTCGAGGCGGATGCGATGCACGCGCTGCGCGATGACTATATTGCACTCCTGCGCGCTATTTGCGCCGATCTTCATGTGCGAGTTGAAACGCTGCCGGGCCGGCGGGCCACGACAGCCGAGCGCGGAGATGCCACCCTCAAGCGCTTGGCCAGCCGCGATATCCGGTGCGCTCTTGATGGCGCGCGCCTTAAGGTCAACGCTCCAAAGGGCACCCTAGATGAGGCGACGAAGGCTGACATCAGCAGCAATCGTGACGCTATCCTGGTTGCCCTTGAGTCGCGTCGCGATGAACAGGAGGCGGATGTTGTGCATATGCTGGAGCCGGTCGCCGGTCCCGGCCCCCACGATGCCTCCTTCGCGCAACGCCGCCTCTGGTTTCTCGACAAGTTCGGTGCGGGTGCGCCGATTTACAATATCGGCGGCAGCCTCCGCCTGAGCGGCCCGCTCGACGCTGAACGTTTGGTGGAGGCCGTGAAGACGCTCATGGCCCGGCATGAGGCGTTCCGCACGCGCTTCATCGATACCGGCCGCGAGCCGAAGGCGAGCGTCGCCGATCAGTCCGTCTCGACCGTCGATCTGGTTGAAGCGCCGGGTCTCGACGCCGAAGCGCGCGACCGGCAAGCCGACATCACGGCCCGCGAGGTGCTGGGCGCGCGGTTCGATCTCGCCGAAGGCCGACTAGCCATAGCGCGCATCCTTCGCTTCGCACCGGATGATCATGTGCTGAGCCTGGCGATGCACCACATCGTCAGCGATGGTTGGTCGCTGGCGGCGGCCCTCAAGGAGATCACCCAGCTCTATGAGGGCGCAGCATCCGCTACGCCGCCGCTACGCTATGTTGACTTCGCTGCGTGGGAACGTCGCCGCGCCGAGCGCAATGGCTTCAGCCCCGATCTCACCTTCTGGCGTAAGGCGTTAGGCGGAGCGCCGCCCGTGCTCAACCTTCCGACCGATCGGCCGCGCCCAGCGCGCCAGACCTTCCGCGGCGCGGGATGCAGCTACAATATTCCGCGAGAGCTCGGCGTCGGCCTTGCGGCGCTAGCGCGTGAACGGGGCGCCACCACGTTCATGGCGCTGATGGCGCTGTGGCAGGCCACGCTCTGGCGCCTTTCCGGGCAGGACGATTTTGTTGTCGGAACACCCATTGGCGGCCGCCCGGATCCGACGCTGGAAGGCGTCATCGGCTGCTTCGTCAATAACCTGCCGCTGCGCGCCGATTTCAGCTCTGCCCCGTCGTTCACAGAAGCGCTGCGCCGCACGCGCGGTCGGGCACTGGACGCTTTCGGTCACGCGGCGGCGCCGTTCGATCTTTTGGTGGAGACGCTCAACCCCGCGCGGTCCATGGCGCATGCGCCTCTGTTTCAGACGTTGTTCTCCTACATGAGCTTCCCGATGGAGACGCGGGGCCCCGGCGGAGTTTCCGCGATGCAGATCGAGGCCGATCCAGGGATTGCGCGATTCGAACTTGCGGCGGACGTCTTCGAGATGCCGTTCGGCGTGCAGACTGGCGGCCTCAGGGTGCGCTACGAATACTCGACCGATCTGTTCGACGAGGCGACCATTGCGCGGTTGCATGAGCGCTTCGTGGCGCTCATCGCATATGCGTGCGACCAACCGGAAGCCTCTCTTGCCGCCTGCGAACTTGCCACGCCGACAGAGCGCTCGCTTTTGCTTGACGACTGGCAGGGCGAGGCGGTCGAGCATGATCGTGCCCGCACCATCCCCTCCATGCTCCGCGCATCCGGTGATGCGCGCCTCGAGCTTGTGGCCTGCGTTTGCGGAGAGAACCGACTCACCTATCGCGATCTGGCCGACCGTTCTCACGCCGTCGCTGACGCGTTGCGCGCACATGCCGTGAAGCCTGGCGATCGCGTCGTTGTTTGCATGGAGCGCGGTGTTGATCTCGCGATAGCGCTGGCGGGCGTGCTGATCGTTGGTGCCGCCTATGTGCCGCTCGATCCCGCCCACCCTCCCGCCCGTCGCCGCTTTGTGGCGGAGGATGCCAGCGTCGCCTGCATTCTTTCCGACGATATCGGTCGTGCAGCTTTCGAAGACCTCTCCATGCCGATCCTGGCGGTCGACGCCGTCGGAGTTCGAACCGATGTAATGGAGCATGCACAAGTCGACCCCGTCGGACTTGCCTATGTCATTTACACGTCCGGATCGACGGGTGCGCCGAAGGGCGTCGAGGTCGAGCATCGCCAACTCGTCGCCTTTCTTGAAGCCATGCATCAGGCACTGGATCCAAAGCCGGACGACGTGCTGCTGTCGGTCACGACGCCCGCCTTTGACATTGCCGGCCTAGAGATCTGGTTGCCGCTGACGTTGGGCGCCCGCGTCGTGTTCGCCACGCGCGAGGAGGCGCTCGACGGCCGCCTTCTCCGGGCGTTGATCTCGCGCCACAATGTTCGCTTTCTCCAGGCGACACCAGCCACGTGGCGCCTGTTGCTTGAGTCTGGATGGACGGGTACCCCCGGCCTTGTCGCACTTTGTGGTGGCGAGGAGATGCCGCGAGCGCTCGCGGCTGCCTTGCTTGATAAGGTTGACGCTCTTTGGAACATGTATGGTCCGACCGAGACCACGATATGGTCCACCATGCACCGCGTGACGCGCGCGGATCTCGACCGACCGCGTATCCCGATCGGCCATCCCATCGCCAACACGCGCGTCTACGTGCTCGAGGCTTCCGGCGGGCTCGCGCCCATCGGAGCCCAGGGTGAACTGGTGATCGCAGGCGAGGGCGTGGCCCGCGGCTATCGCAATCGCCCTGAACTCACAGCTGAGCGCTTCTGCACGATCAACGTCGAAGGCCGGGAGGAGCGCGCCTATCGTACCGGAGACGCGGTTGCATGGCTCGCCGAGGGCGTCCTTGATTTCATCGGCCGTGGAGACGGGCAGGTGAAAGTGCGCGGCTTTCGGATAGAACTGGGTGAGATCGAGGTGCGCTTGGCCAAGGTTCCCGGCGTCGCGTCCGCTGTGGCGTCCGTCCGCGAGGATACGCCGGGCGACAAACAGATCGTCGCCTATGTGATCGCCTCGCCGAATGCACCCTTCGATTCGCGACAGGCCCTTGCGGTGCTGCGCGGCGACCTGCCAGACTACATGCTGCCCTCCGCCTTCGTCGCGATAGAGGCATTCCCGCTTTCCGGCAATGGCAAGATCGACAGGGCGGCCCTGCCGGCGCCCACGTCCGACCGCGCGCCGCGTGGCGAGGCCAGCAATGATGTGCTAATGTCGCCCGCTCAGCACCGTGTTGCTAACATCTGGAAGCGCGTCCTCAAAATCGAGCGCGTCGGCCTGCACGAGAACTTCTTCGATGTCGGCGGTCATTCGCTGCTGGTCGTGCAGATCCAGACGGCGCTTAACGCCGCGTTTGATCGCGATGTGCAAATCGTCGAGCTGTTCAATTACACCACTGTGGCTGCGCAGGCTGAACTGATGAACGGCTCGGAGCAGGAGGATGTCGCGGTCAAGCGCGCGCTCGCTCGGGCGGGAAAGCAGGCACATGTCTAATCCCTACGCCACCAAAGGCTTCCCAACCCACGCCATCGCCGTCATCGGTATGGCGGGTCGCTTTCCTGGCGCACCTGACATCGAATCCTATCGGCGCTTGATCGCGAACGGCGTCGACGCATTCCAGGCCTTCTCGGACGCTGAAATGGATGTCGCCAGCGTGCCCGACGCGCTGCGTCGTGATCCGGCCTACGTGCGGGGCGGTGTCCACCTTGCCGACGCGGACATGTTCGATGCCGGTTTCTTCGGCATGTCGCCGCGCGAAGCGCAAATTCTCGATCCACAGCACCGCTTGTTCCTCGAATGTTGCTGGGAGGCACTGGAAACAGCCGGATACGCGCGCGAGCCGGCGCAACGGGCGGTCGGTGTCTACGCCGGCTGTTCGATGAACACCTATCTGCTTGCCCACATTCTTCGGAGCCCACAGCTTACAGAAGCGGTCGGAGGTTACCAGTTGATGCTGGCCAACGATAAGGACTTCCTCTGCACCCGGGCCTCCTACCAGTTCGATTTGCGCGGCCCCAGCATGACGCTGCAGACCGCATGCTCCACCTCACTGGTCGCGGTCGTCGAGGCCTGTCGCGCTCTGGCGCGTGGCGAATGCGACATTGCGCTGGCGGGCGGCGTTTCGATCACCTTCCCGCAGCGCGCCGGCTATCTCTATCAAGAGAGCATGATCCTCTCGCCGGATGGCCGGTGCCGTCCGTTCGATGCGGATGCGCGCGGCACTCGTCCCGGCGCTGGCGCGGGCATCGTCGTGCTGAAGCGTCTGGCCGACGCTCTCGCCGACCGCGATTCGATCTGCGGTGTAATCCGAGGAGCTGCGGTCAACAATGATGGCGCGGCGAAAGCCGGCTTCACTGCACCTAGCGTCGACGGACAGGTAGAGGCCATCGTTGCCGCGCTCGCGCTCGCCGCCACGCCGGCGCGCAGCATCGGCTACATCGAGACCCACGGCACGGGTACGCCGCTCGGCGATCCAATCGAGATTGCGGCTCTGAAGCGGGCCTTTCGCATTGATACGAGCGACGTCGGCTTCTGCCGCCTCGGCGCCGTTAAGGCCAATCTTGGCCACCTGGACGCCGCCGCCGGCGTCGCCGGTCTGATCAAGGCGCTTCTCGTCCTGCAGAGCGACGCCATACCACCGCTGGTCAATTTCAAACGCGTCAATCCCGCGCTCGACATTGAGCGTAGCCCGTTCCTGCTCAGCGGCGAAGCTGCGCCCTGGATGGTCGAAGGCCCGCGCCGAGCAGGGGTCAGCTCTTTCGGCATCGGCGGCACCAACGCTCACGTTGTACTGGAGCAGGCGCCCGCGCTCGCTGCCGCAGCGCCCGTGCGCCCGACACGGCTACTCGTGCTTTCCGCTCGCCACAAGGAGGAGCTTGACGCCTTGGGCGATCGGATGGCCGATGCGCTCGCCGATGCGTCCGAAGCAGACCTCGCCAATGCCGAGTGGACGTTGCAGGCAGGCCGGCGCGACTTCCCGCATCGCCGCGCCATCGTCGGCGTCGATCGACAGAGCCTTCTCAAAGACCTACACGCCAAGCGGGGCGCGACCGGACACCACGAAGGCGGCCTGCGCCCCGTCGCGTTCCTCTTCAGCGGGCAGGGCGGGCAACACCCCGGTATGGCTGCGGGACTCTATCGCGCTGAGTCTGTCTTCCGCGCCGCATTCGATGCCTGCGCCGACATCGCTGCGCGCTGGATGGAGGAGGACTTGCGTAAGCTTGTTTTCAAAGGCGACAGCAAAACGCTGTCGCAGACGGCCATCGCGCAACCCGCACTCTTTGCGACATCCTACGCTCTGTCGCGCCTCTGGGCCTCCTGGGGCGTAAGACCGTCTGCTATGCTGGGCCACAGCATCGGCGAGTATGCCGCAGCCTGCATCGCCGGCGTATTCTCGCTGGAGCATGCGCTGAAGGTCGTCGTCGCGCGCGGTCGCCTCATGCAGGATATGCCGCCAGGCGCGATGGCTGCCGTCAATCTGCCGCTTCACGAGGCGCAGGCGCGCATCGACGCCGCCGATCTCGAGATAGCGGCTGAGAACGGCCCCGATCTTTGCGTCGTTTCCGGTCGTGTCGATGCGATCGACGCCTTCGTGAAGCAGCTCGAAGCCGAAAGCGTCAGCGCGCGTCGACTGCGTGTCTCGCATGCCTTCCATTCGCGCATGATGGAGCCGGTGATGAAGGCGTTCGAGCAGGTGGTCGCCAACGTGCAGCGTCATGTGCCGGCATTGCCTTATGTTTCCAACGTCACAGGCGATTGGATCACGGCCGAGCAGGCCGTTGATCCCGCCTATTATGCGGAGCATCTGCGTCGCCCCGTGCGCTTCGATGCCGGCCTCAACGCTGTCATCGACGCCTTCCCGGACGCCGCCTTGCTGGAAGTCGGTCCCGCCCGTGCGCTGGCGACATTGGCCCGCAACTCGCTGCCGTCCAACGCCGCGACGCGTGTTGTTGAATCCTCGCCCCGTCCGGATCAGGCCGATCAGGACGCAGCGACGATTCTCGCCGCCGCCGGCAAGCTATGGACGCTGGGCGCGCTCGATGCGCCCGCGCGCCTTAACGAGGCGGCCGGTCTGTTGCGCATTGCGCTGCCCACCTATCCGTTTAACCGCAAGCGCCACTGGGTGGATCCGTCTCACGCGCCGGCAACGGCATTGCCTCCTTCTGCACTGGCGGTGGGAGTGAACCATTTTGCCATCACCTGGAAGCGCAGTGAGGAGGCGCCGGCCGCGTCGCTGCACGCCCGCTGGTTGCTCGTCGAACCTCAGGCTTCGTCGCGCGGCGATGTGCTCCTCTCCGCTCTGCGCGATGCCGGCGCTGATGCTGCGCGCGTCAGCGATGCCGCCGACATTGACAAGCCCTCTGAGGTTTCCGGCGCCATCCTACTTGGACCGATGACGACCGCCGGCCCTGCCGAAGCAAGGCGCGCTTATCACACGCTCGTCGCCGTGGCGCAGAAGCTGGAAACATGGAACCGCGCTACCCCCTGTCGCATCCTCGTTGGCGGGCAGGGCTTGGTCCGCGTGTTGGATGAACGCATTCGCGACCCCTACGCCGCGCTGGTGTTCGGCCCCGTCCTCGCCTTGCAGCGCGAATGCCCGGGCCTTCGGCTACGCTATGTTGATGTCGACGCCGAAGCTTCGCTTGCCAAGGCGCTGACGTTCGAGGCCCGTGATGCCTCGTCCGGCCAGTTCTCCGCTTGGCGCCGCGGAGTGCGTTTTGTGCGCGATATCGCCCCCCTGGCGTCGCCTCAGCCCGCGAGCGCGGCTTCTGCGCTCCCCGCAGGTGCCGTGGTGATGGTTTTTGGCGGTTTGGGCGCTATCGGTCGCGCCATTGCTGGCGAACTCGCCCAGACGCTCCAGGCTCGCATCATCTTCATCTCGCGCGGCGCCGATGCAGGCGTGAAGGCTTCCGCCATCGCGGAAATTCGGCGCCTCGGCGGCGACGCTCTTGTCTTCGAAGGCGACATGGCCGATCCGGCGGCCGTCCGCGCCATGGCGACCTCCGCGAAACAGGCTTTCGGCGCGCTCGACGCAGTCATCCATGCGGCGGGCTCATCCGGCGTCGGCGACATTGCCTTTTTCACCAAGGATGCGGATTTCGACAACGTCGTTCGCCCCAAGCTTGAAGGCATAGAGGCCATCACCGAAGCTCTGCGCGAGGAACCGCTCGCGCTGTTCTTAGCGACAGGCTCGATCAGCGGCGTGTCGGGGTACCCCGGCCTCAGTGCCTATTGCGGCGCAAACGCCGTGCTCAACGCCTTCGTCGAGAGCGAAGTCCTGCCGACTGCCTGGCGACGCACGCTATGCATCGGCTGGGGGCAGTGGCGTGACATCGGCATGGCTGCGCGACTTCTCGATGACCAGGCTGATGCCGATTTGGTTGATCTGCAGAAACGTCAGCAGATCCCGCCCGATCAGGCGCTTGGGGCGCTTACGGCCCTTGTGGCTGGTGAACGCGCGCACGCCATCGTGGCGATGGGAGACGTCAGAACGGAAGTTGCGGCGCAGCAAGCCGCTTCTGAAGCGGGCAGCGTTTCCGATAAGGTATCTCTGCTGGCTACCACAATTTTCGAGACGGTCGAGGAGCGGCAGCTCGCCGAGATATGGGCGGGCCTGCTGGGCGTCGAAGCGTTCGGTCCCGATGATGATTTTTTTGTCCTTGGCGGACATTCGTTGCTCGCCACGCGGGTTATTGCGCGTATAGGCGCCGTGTCGGACGCGCGCCTCACCTTGCGCGACGTGTTCGAGGCGCCGACAATCCGCAAGCTGGCCGAGCGTATGACCGCGGCGCGTGATGGCAAGGACCGTGAGGAGGTGGTGCTTTGAGCGACGCCGAGGCGTTCCTTGTGCGACGTGTAGCGCTGATTTTCGGGGATTCGGCGCCGATAGAAAATTGAGTCCGGAAACGACGGGATACGCCCGGTGTTTTTGGAGAAAATCGTGACGCAAACTCAAAATCTCGTTCCTTCTGTACCTCGCTATCCTTGGTGAAAATCAATTGCGTAGATTCTCGGTCGCCCCGATGATGGACTGGACCGACCGGAATTGCCGGGCGTTTCATCGACATCTGTCGGCGCGTGCTTTGCTCTATACGGAGATGGTCACGGCGGATGCCGTGATCCATGGCCAGCGGGATCGGTTGCTTGGGTTCGATCCGATCGAGCAGCCTGTGGCATTGCAGCTTGGCGGATCGGAGCCTGCCAAGCTTGCCGAAGCTGCGCGCATCGGCGCGGACTACGGCTATTGCGAGATCAATCTCAATGTCGGCTGCCCCTCGGAGCGGGTCCAGTCAGGCGCATTCGGCGCCTGCCTCATGCGCGAGCCGGAACTGGTCGCTGACTGTCTCACTGCGATGCGTGAAGCGGTCTCAGTTCCCGTCACCGTGAAACATCGTCTGGGTGTCGATGACGATGACCCGCGCGAACGCCTGTTCTCGTTCGTTGAGACGCAGGCGAAGGCTGGCACCACCAGCTTCGTCGTTCACGCGCGCAAGGCGTGGCTGAAGGGGGTGTCACCCAAGGAGAACCGGGAACTTCCGCCTCTCGACTATGAGATCGTCGCGGAGCTGAAGCGCACGCATCCACATCTCGAGATCATTCTCAATGGCGGCATCGCCGAGCTCGATACGGCAGAGCGTGAGCTGGCGCGCGTTGATGGCGTGATGCTCGGTCGCGCTGCTTATCACGAACCTGCATTGCTGCTTTCGGTGGACGCACGCATTTTCGGAGATGGGGCTCCTGTCCGCAGCGCCGATCAAGCAGCACGCGACTTCCGCCCATGGATCCTGCAACGCCTGTCCGAAGGCGCCGTGCTCCATTCGATCACGCGCCATATGCTAGGCCTGTTCGCAGGCAGGCCGGGCGCACGGCAATGGCGGCGTATACTGTCGGAAAGAGCGCCGGGCGCACGCGGCGCGCAGGCGATCGCAATCTACGACGATGCGCTCAACGCGGTTCATCCGCGTGAGTCAGCGGTGGCTGAATAATCGCTATTCGTGAATGATGATCGCGTTGGTTGTGACGTCCCAGCCTTCCAGCCGGTTGAGGAAGCTCATGCCAAGCAGCGAATGCTCCAGCCCTTCCTCGATGATGACAGCAGACACGTTCTTCACAGTGACGCCGTCGATGGTGATTTCGTCGATCACCGTGGTCGCCGCTTTCACGCGGCCAGCAGCGGTTCGCACTTCCGCATTGCGTTGAAGGTTGTCCGTGTTGATGCCGATCCGGCGAGCGTCCCGCTTGCTCAGCGCCACGAGGCTCGCGCCTGTGTCGACCAGAAATTTGACCGGTACGTCGTTGACCCGCGCCGTCGCCCAGTAATGTCCGTCGCCTTCCTTGCGCAGAGATGCCGTGCGGATCTGGTGCGAGCTGATGTTGGGCAGGGCGTCCGTATAGACTTCGGCCTCTTCTGCCAAAGCCGGCTTTGCGTCGACGCGCGGCGTCACGGTGTCCCGCAGGGCCACCAGACCGACAGCGGCAGCGCCGAACAGCGCCAGCGCTGGAAACAGGGCCTTTCTCACCGAACCAGACTCCGCGAGGGACGTCATACGTCTGCGTCTCCTAGCAGATAATCCGCTAGCAAAGAACAAACGTACTGCAGGCCTGTTCCGATTATCCCAGCTTTCCGGCTGCTTTCAGCGATTCCATGCGCGCGGGCAGGGCGGCTATGACCATGTCCCGCTCATTGTCGGAAAATCTCGCCCAGCGGGCTATTTCCCCAAGGGTTCTGCCGCATCCGAGGCAGTTTCCCGACTGCCCGTCGACGACGCAGACCTTCACGCAGGGAGTTTTGATGGGCTGGTGCATGCATTCAGTATAGTGCTGTTTTCGGGTCAGAAGCAGCATGACGTTGCGGCAATGCGACCTCGCGTCCTTAGGCAAAACCGCTTGACGTACCTCACGTAAACCGGAGCATGTCGTGAACGACAACCGGTCGCAATCAGCATTACGTTACGGCAGGAGCCGCCGCCATGGATCTGGATTTCACCCCCGAAGACGTCGCTTTCCGTCAGGAAGTCCGCACGTGGCTCGAGAACGATTACCCCGCAGACCTGCGCGGCAAGTTCTCGCGCGACGAGTATTCCAAGGAAGATTTCCTCCTTTGGCAGAAAACGCTCTTCAACCGTGGCTGGGGCGCCCCGGCCTGGCCGAAGCAATATGGCGGCACCGGCTGGACCGCCGTACAGCGCTTCATCTTCCAGGAAGAATGCGCCCGCGCCGAGACACTGCCGATCCCGCCCTTCGGCATGTCGATGCTTGCGCCCGTGCTGATGGCGTTCGCGAACGACGAGCAGAAAGCGCATTATCTGCCGCGTATCATCAACGGCACGGATTTCTGGTGCCAGGGTTATTCCGAACCCGGCGCCGGCTCCGACCTCGCATCGCTGAAGACAAAAGCGGAGCGCGTTGGCGACCACTATATCATCAACGGCCAGAAGACCTGGACCACGCTCGGCCACTTCGCTGATTGGATCTTCGTGCTCTGCCGCACGGACCCCGCGGCCCGGAAGCCGCAGGAAGGCATCTCCTTCATCCTCGTCGACATGAAGACGCCCGGCGTCGAAGTTCGCCCGATCATCACGATGGATGGCGGGCACGAGGTCAATGAGACCTGGTTCACCGACGTCAAAGTCCCAGTCGCCAATCTCGTCGGCAAGGAGAATGAAGGCTGGACGTACGCCAAATATCTCCTGGCTCACGAGCGCACCGGCATCGCCGGCGTCGCCCGCTCCAAGAAGGGCATCGAGCGCCTGCGCGAGATCGCGTCAGTTGAACTCGATCAGGGTCAGCCGATCATCCGCAACCCGGATTTCGCCAAGAAGATCTCCGAACTCGAGATCGATCTGTCGGCTCTCGAATACACCGAACTCCGCACGCTGGCGCGCGAAGCACAGGGCAAGGGTCCGGGACCGGAAAGCTCGATCCTCAAAATCAAGGGCACCGAGATCCAGCAGCGCATTACCGAGCTGACGCTCGAAGCTGTCGGCGTGTATGGCGCACCTTACTTCCGCGGTTTCCCGGAGGATGGCGACAACCAGCATCCGATCGGCCCGGACTACGCGCACCTCACCGCGCCGATGTACGCCAACATGCGCAAGACCTCGATCTATGGCGGGTCCAACGAGATCCAGCACAACATCATCGCCAAGATGGTGCTGGGGCTCTGACATGCGCCGGATCGATGTTAGGCTCCCTGAATAATTAGCCCCCGGCCAGAAGGCACAAGAGGGGAAGGGAGGGTACGGGATGTCTGCTGCAAGTGTCGGCTCAAACATTACGTGGGGCGTGATCGCGCTCCTGTCCGTGGGCGTAGGCGGCTACGCGCTGTTTCACGTCTTCACCGGCTTCACGCATCTGCCGATCACCAACCCGATGTTTGATCCATGGGGCCTGCAGACACACGTCGCGGCCTCGGGCGTCGCCATGATCCTCGGCGCCTTCCAGTTCCTGAAGCCGCTTCGACGGAAAGCGCCAACGCTCCATCGCTGGATGGGGCGCGTCTATGTTCTCGCCTGCGTGGTTGGCGGACTTGCGGGTGGCTCGATCGCGCTATCGTCCACTGCTGGCCCCATCGCCGGGTGGGGCTTCTTCATGCTCGCTGTGCTCTGGGTGCCGTTCACGCTGATGGCGCTGTTCGCCGCCATGCGCCACGACTTCACGTCTCACGAAATCTGGATGATCCGGTCCTTCGCGCTCACCTTCGGCGCCGTGACGTTGCGTCTTCAGCTGCCCCTCGCCGGTTATCTCGGCGCGACTGGCGTCATCCCGTCCGACTTCGTCTGGTCCTACCAGTACATCGCCTGGCTCGCCTGGGTTCCGAACCTCATCGTCGCCGAACTCTTCATCGCCACCATCCGCAAGCCGCGGCGACCGAAAGTCACGCCTGCCGCCGCTCCCGCCTGACACCAGTTGCACGACCCTGAACGCACGGCCTAAAAGGGTCGCAAGGAGAACTACCCAATGGATTTCAGCTTCACATCCGAACAGGATCAGCTGCGCGATACGGTCGCCCGTCTTGTTCGCCAGCAGTACGATTTCGACACGCGCCGCAAGGTCGCGAAATCCGAAGCCGGTTGGCGCCCCGAAATGTGGGCCCAGTTTGCTGAACTCGGCCTCCTTGGTGCATCCTTCTCGGAAGAAGAAGGCGGTTTCGGCGGCGGCTCGATCGAGGCGATGATCATCTCGGAAGAGTTCGGCAAGGGCCTCGTCATCGAGCCCTACCTGCAGACCGTCATCATCGGCGGCAACTTCCTCCGCCACGGCGGCAACGCTGCGCAGAAAGAAGAGCACATCGCCGGCCTCATCGGCGGCGAGAGCATCTTCGCCTTCGCCTATTCAGAACCGAAGAGCCGTTACGACCTGAACGACGTCTCCACCACCGCAAAAAAGGACGGCGCCGGCTACACGCTGAATGGCCACAAGGCTGTCGTCATCGGCGCGCCGTTCGCTACGCACCTGTTTGTCACCGCCCGCACCTCTGGCGGCCAGCGCGACACGTCAGGCGTCACTGTTTTCCTCGTGCCGAAATCCGCCAAGGGCGTTACCACGCGCGACTATCCGACGGTCGACGGCCTGCGCGCCTCTGAAGTCTATTTCGAGAACGTCGCGGTCGGCGCTGACGCCGTCGTCGGTGAAGTCGACAACGGCCTGCCGCTCGTCGAGAAAGTTGTCGATTACGCAATCGCTGCTCTCTGCGCTGAAGCGTGCGGCGGCTTCAAGGTTCTCAATGAGGCGACGATTGCTTACGCGAAACAGCGCAAGCAGTTCGGCCAGCCCATCGCCAACTTCCAGGTTCTGCAACACCGCATGGTCGACATGTTCATGGCGGCCGAGCAGGCCATCTCCATGACCTACATGGTCACGCTGAAGCTTGACGAAGCCGACAAGGCACGCAAGCTCGCCGCCTCCGGCGCCAAGGTCCAGATCGGCAAGGCCGGCCGCCTCATCAGCC
>ERZ795044.566-NODE-566-length-34744-cov-7.169766_pt1 | contig 34744 bp, 24 predicted proteins | sample MGYA00375128_ERZ795044 | MGnify/ENA primary metagenome ERZ795044 (study PRJEB30173, sample SAMN05720213) | anaerobic digester metagenome | isolation source: active sludge of municipal wastewater-treating anaerobic digesters | place: USA | collected 2014-12-22 ...
ACCGGCCACCCCGACCTTGGCAAGGTCGTGCTCTACCAAATGAGCTACTTCTGCTGGTTTTCCAATATTTTACTATTGGGAGGGCAAAGGTAAAGATTTTTCTTTTTTTACAAAATTTTCAAACTAATTTCTGACTCTAAAAATCAAACAGTTGACTAAAAATCCATGGTTTTTGAATGAAATTTTAAGATTTTAAGATTCCTTCCTGCTTTCTACCATAATCCAATCCTGGACTTGAGTCTTTTATATATTTATATAAGTCAATCCTTATGCCCGGTCAGGATTTTATAGACGCAAAAACCATATCCTCCAAAAACTTTATCACTTTCCTGTCATCCTTCACATTGCCAAAATCAGTCAGCATGGGAAGGTTGCGCATAAAAAAGTTCTGATAATGTGCCATCTCAATGATACTGCTTGCAAGTGAACGCGGATATTTATATTTAGGGTTATACTCAAGAATAGCTGCAGCTACCGTCCCACAAAGATCTTTGTAAGGTTTAAATAATTGCTGCTTATTATCGTCAGTTACATTTCTTGTGAGGTATGCTTTTGATCCTTCCATTCTGACGATCTGGTGCAATAAACGTTCGTCAATATGCTTGGTCTCTATTTCATCCTTGACATCAGTTGCAAGTATCTCAATTATTTTTTTTAGTTTAACTTCAGGTGATTCAATGTTATTAGTGTGAACCATTACCTTAAACTCCAGCCAGCTCCAATACCAGGAAACAATATAAATAAGCAACCTGTGTTTATTTTCAAAATACCTGTATATACCAGCCTCTGTTGTACCTATTTTTTCTGCAAGTTTTTTAAATGTGAACGACTCAAAGCCTGTTTTATGGATCAGTATTATACTATTTTTTATGATCTCCCTGCCGAGTTCTGTTTCTTCCGGATCACGTAGAAACAAGTTATTATTCATTTTTATATTCAATGACAGTTCCATGAATTCAATTGTCTTAGTATGATTTTCCTAGCGCCCCAAAGATAAAAATATTTTATGATAGTATTACTATCTTTTATAATATTATTACTATCTTTGGCGCAAAATCAGTTTACAGCAATAGTACAAAAAGCAATAAAAGGTAAATGAAATAGGTTTCGTCTTCATGTCATTGGGAGAAGCATATTAAATGTATTGGTGTAGATCATTGCAGGAATAATCATAATAAGTACATATGGAGTTAGCAGAAAAATTTCTTGACTTTTTTTTACACCTCGATAAGCATTTGCTTACCATAGTGACTGATTACAAAAACTGGACTTACCTGATACTATTTTTGATTATTTTTTGCGAAACAGGTTTTGTGATCACACCATTTCTGCCGGGAGATTCACTTCTCTTTACTGCAGGCGCAATTGCTGCATTGGGAGTATTGAACATCTGGTTATTAGTCGTTTTACTTTGTGTAGCTGCGATCTTAGGGGACAGTGTTAATTATGGCATTGGGAAATTTCTTGGATCAAAAGTTTTTGAAAAGAACTTCCGGTTCATTAATCAGAAACATTTGCTCAAAGCAAGATCATTTTATGAAAAGCATGGCGGTAAAACGATAATAATCGCGCGGTTTGTTCCAATTGTCAGAACCTTTGCTCCGTTTGTAGCAGGTGTTACACGAATGAACTATTCAAGTTTTATCCTCTACAACATTGTAGGTGGAATCGTCTGGGTTTTGACTTGCTCTTTTGCCGGATATTTTTTTGGCAACATACCTGTAGTCAAGGAGAATTTTTCAATCGTAATAATTTCCATCATCATTGTTTCCATTGTGCCTATTATAATTGAGTTCATCAGAAACCGATATTCAAAAAATAAGCAATGACAACTGAAATTTACTTCTGGATTGGATTTGTAGTCTTCCTGGCATTGATGCTTGCAATTGATCTGGGAATTTTCCATCGAAAATCGCATACAGTTACATTCAAGGAATCACTTGGCTGGACACTTGTCTGGATAATGCTTGCGATGATGTTTGCCGCAATTGTATATTTCTGGAAAGGATCAGAAAAAGCAATCGAGTTCATTACAGGTTATGTAATTGAATTATCATTGAGTGTAGATAATCTGTTCATCTTCATTCTGGTTTTTTCTTACTTCCATGTACCTCAACAATATCAGCACAAGATATTGTTTTGGGGAATATTGGGAGCCCTCGTCATGAGAGTAATTTTTATTTTCGCCGGAGTAGCCCTAATCAGCAAATTTCACTGGATCATTTATGTATTTGGCGCAATCATCATCATTTCCGGAATTAAAATGCTCTTTCAGAAAGATAAAAAGATTGAACCGGAGAAAAACCCTCTCATCCGCTTTGTCAAGAAAATGATACCTGTAACACATGAATATCATGGCGACAGTTTCTTTATTAAACTCAAGAATGGAGCTTGGGCGGCAACACCACTTTTCATTGTCTTAGTATTTATCGAAATAACTGATTTGATTTTTGCAATTGACTCAATACCTGCCATATTAGCGATCACTACAGACACATTCATTGTTTTCACTTCAAATGCCTTTGCCATTCTAGGATTACGTTCTCTTTACTTTGCACTGGCAGGCATGCTAAACCTCTTTCGTTTTCTTCACATCGGATTATCCCTGGTACTAATATTCATCGGACTGAAAATGGTTCTATCAGATATTTATAAGGTTCCAATTGAATACGCTTTACTAATAGTACTAAGCATACTTCTCACAAGTATTAGTGCATCACTCATCTTAAAAAAGAAAAAAGTAGCTTAATGGAAAATATCAGAGAATTTTTTGAAATACTTCTCGATTCAGAAAGACTGATTGCATATGGAGGATTAACACTTCTGTTATTGATCATCTTTGCTGAAACTGGCCTGTTTTTCGGATTCATTTTTCCGGGCGATGCGCTATTGATCACAGCGGGATTGTTATGCAGCACTGATTCTTTTGATGTAAATATTTTCCTATTGCTTACCAGTGTATCCGTAGTTGCTATTCTGGGAAATATGACCGGTTATGCAACCGGCAGATATTTTGGCAAAAAACTATTTGCAAAAGAAGACTCTCTGTTCTTTAAAAAGAAGCATTTAGAAATTACAAAAAACTATTTTATGAAATATGGAGGAGCTGCATTGATCATGGGACGTTTTTTGCCTATTGTCAGAACCTTCGCCCCAATAATGGCAGGTGCTTCAGAAATTAGTTTTATAAAATTTACTTTTTACAATATCATAGGCGGGGTAATATGGGTATGGTCCCTGATTCCAATTGGATTTCTACTTGGCAGAAAATTCCCCCTGCTTGTGAATGAAGTTGAATATATTTTTCTGTTTGTTGCCGTCGTAACTTCTGTCATTTTTCTATTAGGCTACTTTAAACAAAAAAGAAGTATGAAGCCTGTAGAAAATCATGCGCCTGAAAATCCGGAAATAAAATATACAGAACAGGCAAAACAAAAATCGAAACTGATCACAATAAAACAAAAGAGAAACAAATTATTGTGGAATTCACTTGGTTTTACTTCAGTTGCCTTAGGCATAATAGGGTATCTGATTCCTTTAATGCCGGGAATTGTTTTTTTTCTGATTTCAATTTATTGTTTCTCCCGTGGAAGTAAAAAATTTCTGTTTCGTCTGGCTCGTCATAAACACGTGGGACAACCAATCCGGGATTTCAGTAAAAAGAGAGGTATTACACTCCGTCATAAAGGTATACTTACCGTTTCTGTAATTCCTGCAATTCTATTCAGCGCAATTGTTGTTGCCAATGCTTTATGGCTAAAAATTTCAATCTGCGCTATTGCAATTTTGGCACTACTCATTATCTGGAGTTTCAAAACGAAAGAACATATGGATAAAATTAAAACGAACTGAGTAAAAAATCAATAAATAAATTAATAATGTGGAATCTCCACATGAAACTCAGTTCCTTTTCCGACTTCACTGACGATATTAATAGTTCCCATCAGTTTGGTAACACACTCCTTAACTATATATAATCCGAGACCGGAGCCAATAGAATCTTTTGATACCCGGTAAAACATATCGAAAACTTTTGTCTGCGATGCTTTATCAATTCCGATCCCATTATCCTTCACAACAATTCTTGTCCTTTTCGAATCCGAAACTGCTTCCACTAAAACATATGGATCAGATGATTTCGGATCAGAATATCTGATAGCATTTGAAATAAGGTTATTCAGGATTATACTTAAACGACTTTTATCTGTATTTAAAATGTCAGGGCAATTTACTTTCATTTCCAGCCTTACTTCCCTCCTGTCTTTGCCCATGTATTTCAAATTCTTTTTGATTTCATTCAAAATGGAATTCAAATCGATAGGTTCTTTAGAAACCTCAACCCGTGAATTTCTGGAATAGTCGAGTATGTCCAATATAAATCCATCCAGTTTTTTAATACTGCCTTGAATCATACTTACATTTTCAATAACAAATTCGTCTTTTGATTCGTCAAGAACAATTTCTGCAACACCTGCCATTGAACTTAATGGAGCTCTCAGATCATGCGATACACTATAAACAAATTTATCCAGCTCTGAATTTGTCTTAAGTAATTCCTTATTCTGAAAAATAAGTTTATTTTGTGCTTCATTCAAATGCTGATCACTTGATCGTAATTTGTCCCTCATTGCAATAAGTGCCTTGCCCAAATTATCATCATCACTGAGTGGAACGAATGCTGAATCAAAGTTCCTTTTACCTATGTCTTCAGCAAACAATGCTGCAGAGTTTAACTTTACAGAAAGGGCATTTACTGAATTGATCATCGCTCCTATTTCATCCTTACTATTATGTGATAAAACATTTTTCACAATACCTTTTCCCAGTAGATCTACAATCTTTATAATTCCATTTATAGGTCGGATAATACTTCTCATCATAAAAGCAGAAAGAAATATTGATAAGCTAACAATGATTACTGCCAGAATAATCATCAATGTGCCCATCATCATGATAGCATCTGACTGTTCATTTTCTGCAACCGACTTTATTTGATTATTACTAGCGATTACACCATCCAGTTTTTCTAAGATCGTATCAATTGGAGGAATGATCTCATTTTCTACCAGGCTTTCTGCTGTAAACTTTTTCACCGGATCATCATAGTCTTCAAACTTGCTCAGAAGATTCATGATCTTGTATTGATCGATCAAAACTTTTTCAAATTGAATGAACACCTGATCCAGATCAGATTTACCTCTTTTTTCATCCCATAAAATCGATTCAAGCTTCAATTTTTTACGGATCAATGGGTAGTCCTTCGATTGAATAATTGAAAGTTCTTTCTTGTAATCTTCATTTGACCTTAGATAGACCCAGTTGATAGAAAATTCCCGTGAAAGAATAATCATCAATTTAAAATTATTCAATTCTTCAATGGACGGGTCAATGTTTTCTGAGATCAATGTGGAAAGTTTCCTGTTGTGATCAACCGTCCAGAATATGATAATTCCATTGACAAGAAAAATAGAAACAAGTAAATAAAATGAAAGATTAATTTTTTTCTTAATACTACTTCGCATTTAAATTTCCTTTAAACTAAAATTTGAAATTAACACCTGCCATAATCCTCAACAAATCTTCCGGTTGTCCATAAAACAGATCCGAGTCCGGCTTTTTAAGATCCATTAAAAATCCTACACTTCGATAGTGCACATTCAGTACATTTGAAGCATTTGCAAAAAACGAAAATTGCCTGCTTATATTATACCTGGCTGATATATTAAGTAAAGTATATCCGGGAATACTTTGTCTTTGCAACAAACCGTTAACTGTGTCAGCAATTCCATTTATTGATTGTTCAGTCATGAAAATTGCTCTGGGTGCAATTGTGAATTTCCCTAAACTACACTCTATCCCTGCGTGAACAATAAATTTCGAAATAAAATCTACTTTCGCATCCGGTGTTAATTCATCCTCTTCCCTCAAAGCACTTTGAATAATGCCATCTGTATAACTGACACTTGCAAATGAATTCAGCTTGACTTTAGAGACTGTAGTTTTCCAGTTCAGCTGGATACTTCCCCCGTAGTTTTCTTGTCGTCCCTGGTTAACATATACTTCAATGTAGTCAACCGGAATGGAAAAAAACTGATTATTATACAAGTGAGTAGTTGCGTTATCATCAGCAAAACCAAGAAGATTATCCAATGCAGTATAATAACCTTCCACTGTTAAACTCAAATTATTTGTAAAATACTGTTTGATGCTTAATTCATATGTTCGCGATGTGATCGGTTTAAGATTAGGGTTTGGCAGATGCAAAAAATAGGATGAATAAGTCTTTCCCGAATCTGCAGTTACAAAAGATCCCCATTGCGCGTAACTGGAAGATACGGAAGGTGCCAGATAAGCAGATCCGAACATTACTTTAATTGTTGTTTTATTAAATGGTTTGTAAACACCACTAATTCTTGGGTTTAAAGTATTTCCATATCTGGTGTTATAATCATATCTCGCTCCGAGGGAGAAAATGAGTTTTTTAACAGGTGAATATTGTGCCTGTAAAAAAGAGCCTGTATTTGAATAACGAAGGAAGAAAAAATGTGCAGGTATACCATTAGGGCTATAGTAATTCTTTGTACCCAGATAACTTGATTGAATTGCAGCATTTGGATTTACAGGGTCTTGAAGGTCTCCACTATAGGGCACAACAGAAAACAATTCATAACTTATTCCACCGGTTAAATTAATTCTTGGAGAAATTTCAAAATTAAGTTGCTCTTCTCCTTTTATTGAAGTGGATGATTCATATTTATAAGCCGGCTCAAATCCTGTATACAGATTTCTATAATTTGACTTGGGATCAAGCACAAAATTACTGGCAGTTAAAGATGAAACAGTATTCAATTGTCCAAAACTTTTCTTGTATGATGCATTGACTACATCGATTCCTTGCTTAATTGCTGCTTCTTTGTTGTAAAGAGCGTTATTGACATTACTCCCATATGCAGAAGGCGTCGTAGTTGAATTCCTGAAATAAGATAATGTAAAATCAGAACTATGAATTGCAGCATAAATATTGTATGCTGACATCGGAGCTTCAAAATTTGCTGAAACCGGAGCAATCGGAGTTACCGGACCAAACACAGTATTTATAGTACCGCTTTCATATGATGATGAATTGGTTTGCGGGTCATTGTTAAATGTTTTATTGAGATCCGGTTGTTTATCAAAATAGTACTGTCCGGATATGATCATACTTACCTCATCAGATAATTTTTTTGTGATCATTAACTGATTATTGGTATAGCCATAATTTCCATTCAAAGATGAACCTTCAACAGAAATTTCATCTTTAGCACTTTTTTGGGTAATGATATTGATAACACCTGAAACAGCATTTGCTCCATACAGAGCAGAAGCCGGCCCATAAACGATTTCAATTTGTTCAACCAGGTTTACAGGATAATTTTCCATGATAGGTAAAGCTTCATCAATTGGAGAAGATATTCGCACACCGTCAAGCAGGATAATGAATTTGTCCTGTCCTTGAACGCCCCTGACTGTAAAACTACTTCTGATACCGGAATATACCTTGTCATCGATCTTTATATCAGGCAGATCATACAGTACATCTAACAATGATTGATATCCTCGAATTTTTATTTGCGCTTTGGTGACAACCACAATCGTTGCTGCAGCCATTTCAAGTTCTTCCGAAGCTTTACTCACAGTAGTAACTTTTATACTTAACAATTCTTTCAGGCTGAGATTTTCCAACACATGCGAACTATCTGATTGAGCTGAACAAACAGAATTACCTGCAGTCAATATTAAGACACAGCCACTACAGATCATTGTGCCAATCATTTTCAAAATTCCTTCCATCTTTATTTTCATTTAACTATAGTACCCAGTGCAAGCAATTCGTTTGCAATTTTCAGATTTCGTTTAATTATATTCCCGGTATTAAATTCAAGTTTTGTTTTATCATCTTCCACGACAAAATTTATACATGCTCCTTTTGATGACAATCCTTCTTCCTCTGTAACTATCAATACCGATAAACTCTCAGTCATTGCCAAAACTCTTTTCAATGAAGAACTTTTTGCTTCAGAAATGAAAAGTAAATTACACACATAAGAAGATTCGGATGAAGTAAATGGTTTGACAACAATTTTATGGTAACCTAAAGATTTACCTGCTGTTACTTTTTTAAGTTCATCCACAATAGTAGAATTACCCAATACTCCAATAACAAAATCTGAATTGCTGTTAAATTCAGGCCAGTTAACATACTTAGTAAAATGATATATAATATTTGCACGAACGGAATAGCCGACATCTTGTGCCATTCCATTATAAAGAGGAAAAATACCAATAAAGAAAATCATGAATAATCTAAAGATTATCCGATAAAAAGAACACACCATATTTCACACACAGTTATTGTCTGTTATGAAACTTATACCATGTCCATTGCATTTAGTTTGTAGCAATTCAACTTGAAGAATCGTAGTCGTTACACCTACAAATTTTCAAAAATTCCATTTGATCTGACAAATCTTACAATAAAGCTGTAATGATATGACCATAGTCATCTCTGATGTCCATTACCGAAAACAAACGATTCAGTAACCACTAAAAAAAAGAAGGAATTATAAGATCAATTCCACCGGATCATCTCCGAAAATATCTCATTCAGATTCTCCTCAAGTTGCTTTGCACGGGGAATAAGTACGCGGTCTTCAACTAGTCCGTGAACGAGCAGGTCTTTTTCAAATGATTCAAGTTGGGTAATAAGAATGCGATAAAGAGTTTTGCTGGTCTCGTGAGTTTCTGTGCTGACGAGTGTTTCGCGCATTTTAGCAAGATCAAGTTCAACGTCGTCGTGAGCATTGAGGATCTTGTCCATGGAGTTGTCTTTAGTAGTCTCAAAATAATCCTGAACGTTGATCTCGTGCTTTTCAAATTTCAACAAAGATTTAATGTATGGAAGCATAAAACTTTCCTCTGCTTTGATGTGAGTTGCCAGACGGGATTTGTATTCCAGAAAGAAGCTATTTAAAGCGAGTAATAGCGGATGACTTTTATCGTACGACTTAATAAGTAAGTCGATTGTCTGCTCAATTTCATGCAGGCGTTTCGATAGATAATAAGTATGTGTTCGTTCAATATAGTCAAGGATTGTAACCAATGAGAACTGATCATAATCTCTGGAATTAAAATTTGATTCATCTTCAAATGTGCGCAGTAAAACGAAAATGAAATCAAGGTCGATGTTCAGACTTTTCAGTTCACCATATGAATGAAGCAGACCTGTTTTGTCGCTGGATTTATAGCGCGCAAGAATTTGTTGAATCGGTAAATTAGAATCCATTGATGCATTTTTTATCAGACGTCAAATCGATTACGTCATTCTGTGAAGAAATAAAGGTATTGCATTTTAGGTATTGGAATCAAGGGGTTTCCAGAAAAGATTTTAACATAATTTTCAAAATTTTTAAATGTTAATGTTTTGAAATAGCCCAAATACTAAAATCGAAGCGCAAATCCGCAATCCGAATTCCGCAATCAGAAATAATTTTAATTTCGGATTGCGGATTTCGGATTGCGGATTTCGGATTGCGGATTTCGGAATTCGGATTGCGGATTTAATGCCTTGTAGGAAACTTTCCTGCTGTTTTGAAAGATCAATACGACTTAGAAACTAAAATCAGAACGCTTTTCGAAGCATCTCAGCATATTCATTTGGCAGTGGACTATCCTCAATTGCATTTGCAGCTTTTTCAATATCGTAATCGAAGCGGCAAAATTCGACGTGAATTGAATCACTTTTATTAACTGAAGAATTCTCGTCAATCGTTAGCATAACATAACAACCTTTCGTATTCTCATCTTTCGGTTTTCCGACGGAGCCGATGTTGATCGCATGTCTGAATCTGCTTATATTTTCAATCTCAGTGGATAGTATCCGATGATATGGTTTATGCGTGTGACCAAAGCACATAATGTCAGCATCTGCCTGCTCCATGATACGGTTTAAACTTTTTTCATCGCGATCTTCGAAAAGATATTCATTGATCTTACGCGGACTTCCGTGCACAAGCAGTAAATTAAGCTTGTCGTTGTTCAATTGAAATTCTAATCTGATATGTGCGGGTAATTCTCTTAAATACTGCCGTTGTTCATTCTTGACGATCTCATTAGTGTAAGCAATAGACACCTTTCCCAATTCTTTTTCTGAATCTGTTTTGTAAGCACATCCACAATCATCACTAGATCTTCCAATACCAAAATCATAATTTCCGGCTATCGTTGGAATTTTTCGTTGCCTGATAATATCGATCACTTCATTGGGCCAGATATTGTAACCTACCAGATCGCCCAGACAATAAATTGCATCAGGTTTCTTGGCATCAATGTTTTGCAAACAAGCTTCCAATGCAGGGAGATTAGCATGTACATCGCTGAAGAGTGCTATTTTCATTCTATTCTATTTGAGTTATCATTTTTCTGACAATTGCTTTTGCTCAGCAAACATTTTTACCTGAGCTTTGATCTTTTCCCGTACTTCTCTGACCTTTACCATTTTTTCCTCATGACTACCTGTAAAGGTTGAAGGATCATCGAAAGACCAATCGATCATTTCGGCCATACTTGGAAAGATAGGACATTGTTCCTGAGCTGCAATATTACAAACACGGATCACATAATGAAAGATTTGTCCGGCTTTAAAAAGATCAAATACTGCTTTTGTTGGATTAGAAGAGATGTCAATTCCATCCTCATGCAATGCTTCTATTACAAGAGGATTAATAGGCGCAGGTTTAAAGCCTGCGCTTTCAACTTCAAAATTGTCACCTCCGAACTTTTTCAGATAAGCTTCTGCCATCTGACTGCGAGCGGAATTGTGCATACACAGAAACAATACTCTTTTCTTCATCTGATTCGATTTAAATTATCTGCTTTATTTAATTCAAAAGATCAATTACAACAACCGGGTGGACAACATGGTTGATCTTTTTTTTCTTTCTCACCATAAACTGTTATGCTGAATATCCCTACACCACTTTCTTTGTAGGTTTTAATATCAGATTCCGATAAATATTCTTTAAGGATATCATCAGGAAGTAAGATTGCTTTTTGCTTTTGAATAGTTACATTTTTAAAACCTGCATCATGTATAGCTTTGAGATATACATCTTTCTGAATTGCTCCGGAAATACAACCTGCGTACATTTCCGCAACATTCATCAGAGTCTTTGGCAAAGCACCTTCAAGTACTACATCAGAGATACTGAAATGTCCGCCAGGTTTAAGTACACGGAATACTTCGCTGTAGGCTTTTACCTTATCAGGAACCAGATTCAAAACACAATTACTAACCACGACATCAGCAACATTAGAAGTTACCGGTAAGTTTTCAATATCACCCTGACGGAATTCAATGTTATGATATCCGAGTTTCTCTGCATTAATCCGTGCTTTATCGATCATAGCCGGAGTGAAATCGATACCAATAACTTTTCCGGTATCACCTGTTTCCTGACGAGCAACAAAGCAATCGTTTCCTGCTCCTGAACCCAGATCGATGACCACATTTCCTTTAGCGATCTTTGCAAACTGAGTAGGCAATCCACATCCAAGTCCAAGATCTGCTTCCGGATTATAACCTTCCAATTTTGAATAGTCATCGGACATAATATTATATACATCCGTTGAGCAGCATGTAGAACCACAACATGATGATTCATTCTGATCCTTCTCTTGCAGTGCGATCTGTGAATACTGTTGTTTCACAAGTTCTTTAATTTGTTCGGGGGTTTTGTTTTCCATAGCTAACGTAATATTACGATTAATAAAGTTAAATTTTTTTAGCAACAATTTTTCTTAACAACTAACTTATCAAACAGTGCATTCAGATATTGCTTAGCCTGAAGCCACTCTTTTTCATTTATACAATAACAAGTTTTTACTCCTTCAATATCTCCCTGGATCAATCCGGCAGACTTCAATTCTTTCAAGTGCTGAGACACGGTTGACTGAGACAAAGGTAATTCATCCACTATATCACCACAGATACATGAGTTCTTTTTTAAAAGAACTTCAATGATCGCTACACGGGCAGGATGTGCCAGTGCTTTGGCATATTGAGCAACTTTGTTGTCTCTTACCGTAAATTCTTCTGTTTTTGAAATTCCCATTACATCGCAATATTACGATTTATATTAACTTCATCCAAATTTTTTTTTTCATTATTTCTAAGCACTTCATTTCCTCTAAATAAGTCATTAAAATATGTTATTAAACTCGGGCAATATTTACCCCATCAAAAATCTGACAGATTTTACCTTATTATTTATGATAACAGGTTCGCTTTTCATAAACAAAACGATCAAAATAACGTATAAAAGAGGTGGGCAATTGTATGCAATAGCTAATCTAATAAAAAAGAATTTTCCAAATGAAACTACCTAAAATAAAAAACACTATGACTTCATTTCAGTTAACCCAACTAAACAATGAGTTGGAAAAACAGAATGAAATGCAGACAAAGCGTGAATATGAATTACTCATTCTGAATAGTGAACTAGCTTACCAAAACGAACAAAAAGAAAAACGTGCAGCAGAATTAGTTATCGCCAACATAGAATTAGCATACCAGAATTCTGAGAAAGAAAAACGAGCTGCAGAATTAATTCTGGCAAATATCGAACTAGCCTACCAAAATAAAGAAAAAGAGGCGCGTGCCGCTGAGCTATTTCTTGCAAATGAGGAATTACTTTTTCAGAACAATGAAAAAGAAAAGAGAGCAGCAGAATTGATTATAGCAAATAAAAAATTAGAATTCGAAAATAGCGAAAAAGTAAAACGCAGTTCCGAATTGCAATTAGCAAATGATGAACTGGCAGTCCAGAATAAAGAAAGAACACTTAAGGCTATAGAATTATCTGAGTTAAATTTAAAGCTTCAAAAAGCTGAAGTTCAACGTGAGAAATTAATCAAGGAAATGATAAATCGTAATTGCGATCTGGAGCAGTTTACATTTATGGTTTCGCACAATTTGCGGGCACCAACTGCAAATATTATTGGTATCGCTGATTTTTTAAATGAGGACGGAATTTCTGAGACTGATCAAAAAGAATACTTAAATCACCTCACTACTTCTGTAATACAATTAGACAATATAATCCGGGATTTAAATAAAATTCTACAAATCAAACGAAATTCCGGAAATAGAAATGAACGGATCAATTTAACAACACTGGTCAATGAAATATTTCTGAGTATTGGGGAATTAATTGACAGTAATCAGGTGAGAATTAAGCCTGACTTCTCAGAAGCAGAAAATATTATGTCTGTAAAACCATATATTCATAGTATCTTTTTCAACCTTATAATTAATAGTATTAAGTATAAAAAAACCAATGAACCACCACTAATTCATATTAAAAGCCATATCGTAGAAAATAAAATAATTATTTCATTTTTAGACAATGGTATCGGAATTGATTTGAAAAAACATGGAAAATATTTGTTCGGATTATATAAGAGGTTTCATACACAGGTAGAGGGAAAAGGAATGGGACTTTTCATGGTAAAAACACAGGTAGAATTACTTGGAGGGAATATTAAAGTGCTGAGTAAAATCAATGAAGGAACAGAATTCTTAATAGAATTAGACTATAAGCCTTGAAAATGAAAAAAATCATTTTAATCGACGATGACGTACAAAACATATCACTTTCAAAACTGATCCTATCAAGGTTGTTAGGCAAAGAGATAGAGATTATTGATTTTACCGATCCTGAAATTGGAATTAAGTTCTTACATGATCATTTCAGCAATACTCAAACTAATAATCCTGCAACTCTATTTCTGGACATAAATATGGGTTCTATGGATGCCTGGCAGTTCCTTGAAAAATTTGAAACATTTTCTCAAAGAATTAAAGAACAAATAAATATTTATATTCTTTCCTCATCAATAAATCAGGAAGAAATTGATTTATCCAAGACTAATAGAAACGTTATTGATTTTATTGAAAAACCTCTTAATAAAAAATCCATTAGCAAAGTCTTCGCTTAGAATGCAAAAAACGAAACACCTTTTTCAAAGTGCTTCGCTTCCTAATTATGCCTAAAAACTGATACTATTATTTGAGAGGTGTTCGACTTTGAGTTTTTTAAAACATAGAGCGCATGGAGGAAAAAAGGGAGGAAAAGGAGATCTTTTGTTTCTCCCTTTTTTTCTTTGTGGACTCTGCGTTAATTTTTCAGAAATAATCAATTTATCCTATAATCATTTTATTTTTTTCTGGAATACCGAATACTCCAGACAACATTCCAGGTCTTCCCTTCATCTCTTGTCAGTTCCCAGCTCCAGTCAAAGCTATCAGGAGTAATATTATAGAACCGCATCTTATTATAACCTACTCCACCTTTCTTTAAAGTCTGTGGTGCTGTAAAGAGCAGCATTTCATTGTTCTCAAACTTTCCTGTTAATGCAAAGTATGAACCTTGATTGTCAACCCATGTTTGCTGCCATAGTTTTAAAACAGGGTTATACATTGACCAGCTTTCGCCTCTGTATTTCTGATTCGGGTCATAAAACTTTTCATGAATGACACAGCCATCAAAATCATGTTCGATCTTGTTGGTAGCATGCATTGTATCACTGTAAGTCAAATCCCATTCGCCGACCCAGAAATCAAACTGCTTACTTTCAGGTGTTGAACATGGTTTTACATTTTGTGCATTCATTGCAGCAACAAGAAGCAAAAGAAATATTGTAACAACATTTTTCTTCATTAGAAATTATTGTTGCGTTAATGTTCTCGGACGCGGTTGTCCATCACGGGTCAGTCCATAGAAATCCAGAACATAACTTCCGGCAGTTCCTGTTTTCTCACCTTCACCATGCACTTCAACACCAAGAGACGGATGAATTTTCTGAGATGGAATATATAAGCCCGTTCCAAAATCAACAAAATACAATGGAATTGGAATTGTAAACGTACCGTACAGATCATCGCATGTAAATAACCGGTCTGCGACTTTTGCCACATTTACAACTCTTCCATTTGCCTGCGAATAGGTACCGGTATAATCTTCTAAAGGAACAGTAGCATCATAAACTACAATGACTCTGTTCTTAGTCGTTTCAAAACCGTTTGAATTACTTGCAGAAAATGTTACATAATAAACTCCCGGAGTTGAAAGATCAACTTCAGCAGTGCTACCGATAAGATCGGATTGTGCTCCTGTAATATCATCTGTCAGAGTTGCACCTGCATCGGTATAGGTAGAACCGGTTGCCAGAAAAATTACGGTATCACCCGGAGCGCCTTTTAAAGTGATCATCGGATAACTTACGCTTACTACTTTTGAAACTTCAGCAGTATCCTCCTTTTTACAGGCACCAAGGATTGAAATCACCGCAATTGTGAGAATTAATATATTTTTTTTCATAGTGTTTATCTGGTTAAAATCGTTAGTTGACATCCCACCATACTTTCGCAGTGATGTCAGGTTGAGCCGGTGTATTCTGATTTGTCTGTATTTCTGAATTCGGATAAGGCAATCTCTGCGGATAACTTCCCGGAGCGATAAGACTGGTAAGAGATACAGTAAAGAAATCAGGATATCCTGTTCTCCTCCAATCATTCCATCCTTCTATCGATTGATTTCCGCAATTAGCAACCCACTTCTCCGTGATGATTGCTTTTACTTTATCGTCCTGACTACCTGCTGCAGGAAAAGCAATCTGCGGCAATGCATAATAATCAGATGCATCTGTCTCAGAAAATTCCCAACGTAGAAATGAAGAAGTGATACCTGCTTCATACAACGCCTGAGCATCATCAGCGATCCATCCGCGTGCTGCTGCTTCACTAAGCAGAAAATATGTTTCAGACGCAGACATGAAAACTGCAGCGGCATCACCACCGGCAATTAAATCACTTGGCTGAGAGAAATCATTAGGAGTAGCATCAGAAGGGAAAGTTGGAGTCTTTCCATCTCCCTGATCGATGCCTGCATGTGAGCCGGCATTAGGACCTGTCGTTGCGGGAGTAAAAAAAGCATCGATACGAAGATCACCATTAGCAATCATGTAATTCAAAATTGTATTACTGGCCATAATATTTTGTCTGCCCAGATTTATGAATTCAGTATACAATGGATGTTCATATCCTACGGAATTAACGAAATGCATTTCTGCATCCATACCGTCTTCCAGAAATATTGCTCCATTAGTATACAGAGAGCTAATACCTGCTTGCGCTACGCCGGGACGAACCTCTGATTGGCGCATATAGATTCTTAGCTTAAGTGAATTTGCAAAACGCTCCCACAATTCCATATCGCCATGATAAATAAAATCATCAGCTCCCGGAACAAATGCGCTTGCATCATAATCTATATTTGAAATTCCTTTATCGATCATTACGATCAATCCATCATAAATAGATTGCTGTGAATCGAAATGCGGGGCAATGTTATTCAAGCCTTGCAATGCTTCTGAATATGGAATGTCACCATGCAGATCGGTTAGTACATGGAATACATACGCTTCCATTATATATGCAATGGCTGTGTAATTAGGTTTATTCTCAGAGATACCTTTTTCGCTGAGTACTTTGAAGTCTTCAAGTACATCAGAATACAATTCCACCCACTGTCTGTCAAAAGTCGTATTCGGAATCTGATACTGATCATAGATGTTATATTGATTTCCGGTTGAACCTTGCGTCCAGTATTGAGCCCAGAATCCAGTGATAACCTGATAAGTTCCACCCGTTATAAATGCGGTGTGAGCAATTGCCGGTGGAAGGATCAATTCACTTGTAACATCAATAGGATTATTCGGATCGGTATTTACGTCGAGGAAATCCTTCTTGCATGAATTCATCGTAAGCATTGCTGCAATGACGATCAAACCTGTATATATTTTAATGTTTTTCATAGTTTTCATTTTTGATTTGATTAAAAAGTAAATCTTACCATGCCACCAAAACTTCTTACAGAAGGTAAAGCGCCATAATCATAGCCCTGAACATTTCCTGTACCGAATGAACTAACTTCAGGATCCAGATAGATATTCTCTTCAGGAGTACTGATCCAGAGATTTCTTCCGTACGCTGTTAAAGTGATTTCACCGAAAGGAGTTTTGCTCATCCAACGTTTCGGTAAGACATAAGATATATTTAACTCACGAAGTTTTACATAAGAACCATCCAATAAATTCTCACCATGCACATTTGTAAGTGCAGCGCCGGAGTTAGCAAAGTATGTAAATGGATCTGCTTTTACGGTGTTCTCACCATAGGAACCATCAGGATTCAAAACGACACTGTTTGGAATAATAAATGGTTCTCTGTTATTAAAAGTTGTAGCCGGATCAGTACCGGTAAAGATCATCGTACTGCGGGTTCTTGAATAAAGTAATCCGCCTTGTTTGATATCAAATGTGAAAGAGAAGCTCCAGCTCTTATAAGTAAAAGCATTGTTGATACCCATTGTATAGTCAGGCAGAACAGTTCCTGCTAGCTGATCATTCGGATCTGTAATTGGAAGTCCGGTATTCGGATCACAAACGACATGACCTTCAGGATCACGCATGAAAGATGTTACCAACAACTGTCCCCATGGTTTATCAATAGCAGCAACCAGATCGGCACCGACAAATGTGGTTCCATTTCCAATTGAGATCTGACTTAAACCACCGTATAACTTTTCAACATTATTCGTATTCTTAGAATAGTTAACTGACAATGTCCATTTAAAATTCTTATTCACAACCGGAACAACTTTCAAAAGCAATTCGATTCCTTTGTTGGTCATTGTTGCAGCATTCACAAATTGAGCACGGTATCCAATTGTTGCAGGAAGCTGAATTGGGATGATCTGATCTTCGCTTCTGTTGGTATAATAATTAAAATTGAATCCCACTCGGTCATTCAGGAATGAAAGCTCTGTTCCAATCTCGAATGCAGTTGTAAATTCAGGTGTCAGATTTGGATTAGCAAGTGTATTTCCTTTTGTAAATCCCGGAATTCCATCGTAAGGAAATTCAATCTGCACACCCTGGTGTCCGTCCGTAATTGTATAAGCTGGATTACTTGTATTTGGAGCTGTAAAGACTTCACTCAAACTGTAAGCCGGAGCATCTTTCCCAACCCGTGCATAACTCAAAGCTATCTTTCCGAATGATAAAACTTTATTGCTTAGCTTAAATGCATCTGTAAAGACAAATGACAAATTTGCGCTTGGATAAAAATAACTATTGTTATCAATCGGAAGAGTTGATGAATGATCGTTCCTTCCCGTTAATTCCAGAAATAAGAAATTCTTGTAGTCAAAAGCAAGAGAACCATACACTCCCCACAGTCTGCGAATATTTAAAGCATTTGCAGTTGTAGTATTTCCATTTACACCACTAAGATTATAAAAATTAGGAATGATCAATTGTGGCGCAGTTGAGATCAAGGAAGTATTTCTTCTCTCATTTACGTTTTGCCCCAGGATAAAACTAAATTTCAAATCTTTGTTAATAGACCGTTTGATAGTTGCAGTGAGATCCGAGTTAATTTCCCGTCCGGTCAATTCTGATGCCTGATAAAAGCCGGGGTAATCAATACTACCATCTGCGAATCGTGGTGATGCCGGATTTGTCTTAGCTATTGCGTGGATCTCTTCTCTGTTGTCTGCATAAAAATCTGTCCCTAGTCTGTAATCGAACGTAAGCCATTCAAGCGGCTTGTAATTCAACTGTACATTTCCGATCAGGTGATCAACAGCATTTTCATATGAGTTCTCATTCAGAGTATACCATGGATTGTTTGTATACGGACTATAATAACCATCAAGGTCATTGAATTTATTTTTATAATCTTTTAATTCTAGCAAACTGATATCGCGTGGAGTTTGTATGATATTCTCCCATGGCGACAAGGCAGTATTCTGTCCCTGAATCGAAAGATCTCCATTTGATTTGGAATAGATCACCGATGCAGAACTGGAAACATGATTTGATAATTCTGTACTGGCAGAGACTTTAAAACTATAGCGGTTGTATTCCGTTCCGGGAATGATACCGGTTTGTTTTACATTTCCGAATGAAAAATAGTAAGCAGTTTTATCCTGATTTCCCGCAAGAGAAAAATTGTTTGTATAAGTATGTCCGATGTCAAAGAACTCTCTGACATTATCTTCCAGTCCAACATAAGGCTTTACTCTTTGTTCGCCATCAATTGCATAACCCCACGGACGAACGACACCATCAAATGGTGCACCCCAGCTTGTATTCTCACGAAGGTCATGTAAGAAGAATGGTAAACCTTGACCGAACTGATTTTGGAATTCCGGTAACTTCAGTGGTGTTTCGAAAGTCATTCCGCTTGAGAATGTCATCGACAGATTTTTTCCGGAACCTTTTAAAGCCTTTCCTGATTTAGTAGTGATCATGACTGCACCATTCGATGCACGAGATCCGTATAATGCTGCAGCAGCCGGACCTTTTAATATAGAAATTGATTCAATGTCTTCAGGATTGATATCATTTGCGCGATTCCCGGCATCTACTTGTCTATTCAATTCATCGCCTGTTTGAAAGTTATCATCCTGAATAGGAATTCCATCAACAACCATGAGTGGTCTGTTGTCTCCTAATAAAGAAGAACCACCTCGAATGATAATTCGTGATGAAGACCCTACTCCACCTGAAGCACTGGTAATTTGTACACCTGCTACTTTTCCTTGTAAAGAATTTACCAGACTGCGTTCTTCACCTTTGGTAAGATCACTTCCTGTAACAGTCGAGACACCATATCCAACGCTTCGCTTTTCTCTTTCGATTGCATTAGCGGTGACGACGATCTCATTCAGCTTTTTAATATCTGTTTCCAGAACAGGATTAATGGAAGTTGAAGTACCAATAACAATTTCCTGCGAAGTAAATCCCACACCTGAAAAGACAAGTGTAGTTCCACTTGCCGGGACAGTGATGGAATAATTTCCGTCAATATCAGAAATGGCACCGGTCGAAGTTCCTTTTACAATAACAGAAACACCGGGAAGTGTCTGTCCATCGTCTTTAGAAGTAATTTTCCCTGTTATGACCCGGTCCTGTGCAAAAAGAATTCCGGTAGCCATTAAGAGGGCAAAAAGTAGTGAAGTAAATTTCCTGCTCATATCTTTTCTATTATTTTTAAAGTGAAATAATGATTGATAGAGATTTCTTTAAGCGAACAGTTCAGGTATCAACAACATCAAAATTCTGTAACAATAATTTAAGGAATTCTTGTTTAACCAAAACTATGAGAAGTAAGATACGATCATCCGGTGATGTTGTTTATGAATGACGAACTGTCCGCTCAAATGAAATCTTTGTTTACCAAATCATACACTCAGTATGATGGTATAAAAGAATAAAATTTTGATGAAATCTTTCACCACATGTAAATGTGGTTTGATGTAGTAAATTAAAAGTGAATGCTACATCAATATGTAGTAAGATAAAATTTGAAAATAGAAATAAATGATTTGAAGGTGGTGCAATAATTTCTCTTTTGGCAGGAGCAATAAATATTTTCCAGAAAATAAATTCTCACCCAAACTTTTTCACCTTAGCAAACGCCTCCGGAAGAGAATGCACTTCAAGTTTCTTGTAAATATTTTTTATATGAAATCGCACAGTATCGTGAGAGATAAAAAGTAATTCGGCAACCATTTTGTAACTGTTGCCTTTGCTCAATAATGTGAGTACCTCCTGCTCTCTTTCGGTAAGAGAAGAGACAATGAAATTCCTGAATGAGCCAACAACCATTCTTGCAATACGCGGGCTCATTGGTGAACCACCTTTGCTTACATCACGGATTGCATCAAGGATCTGTTCAGGAGTAGTGTTTTTTGTTATGTATCCACAAGCTCCAGCACAAAGTGAATCGAAAACGGTTTTGTCTTCAGCAAATACTGTGAGCATAATGATGTCAGTTTTTGGAAGGGATCGCTTTATCTTTTTCACAGCTTCAATCCCTGAAATCCCGGGCAGATTGATGTCCATCAGAATCACATCCGGTAAAAGTGTTTCAACATTCTTCACAGCACTTTCTGCATCTGAAAATGCACCGATGCAGATAAATTCATCGTCATGCTCCTTAAGTGCGATCTGAAGACCTTCTCTCAGGTCTGAACTATCATCTACGATTACAACTTTTATCATCTTCTTATTAATTTGTGAGTGGCACTGATAATTCTATAATTGTTCCTTTGCCGGTTGAACTTATTTTCAGATCTCCGTTAATTAATCCGGACCGTTTATACACATTCTTTAAACCATTTCCATACTGACTGGCTTCAGTTGTTATACCAGATCCGTCGTCTGTTACAATCAATGTATAATGGTTATTCTCTCTGATAGCATTCAAAGAAACTGTCGATGCTTTCGAATGCTTAAAACTATTGTTCATCACTTCCTTGAAAATAAGAAGTACGTGACGCTTTTGTTCAAATGGAATAGTATCGTTTTTAAATGCAGGGTTATCATCCATAGAAATAAAGCGGAAATCAGTCTGATCAAATAATGATTCGCCGAATTCCCGGAGTTGCTTATAGAGATCATATAACGAATCTTTCTCCGGATCCATTGCCCATAGAAGATCGCGCATTGTATGATACAAAGCTCCGGTTGTGCCGGTGATCTTATCAAGATATCCTTTCAACTCAGCCTGGTCAGGATTTAATTTTCGTTTCATGATCTCACTGAACCATGAAATGGTTGTTAATTTATGTCCCAATTCATCATGAAAATCGGCTGCAGTATCTGTCCGGATCTTTTCAACGGCAGCAAGCTGTTTCATCTTGAATTTTAACCGATACACATGCATCAACCACAATATTGATCCTACGACAAATACTAAAGCCAGATAAAACCAGATGGTTTTGTAAAATGGCGGACTTATACAAATAATAATTTTTTCTCCTGTTGAATTAAATATTCCATCTTCATTGGAGCCAATTACCCGGAAAACAAATTCTCCGGGAGGTAAATTAGAAAAAATAACTTTATTCGTTGTACCAAGATTCGTCCACTCTTTCTGATACCCTTCAAGCATATATGCATATTGGTTCTTTGCGGGATTAGAAAATTGCAAGGCAACAAATTCTATGCTGAATGAATTGTTATAATGCTTCAGTTCCACTTTTCCATCAAGACTCAGAGCTTGCTGAGCATCACTTCCCAGGATCTGAAATTTTGTAATTGCTAAATGCGGCTTAACTGTATCTGTCCTGATTTCCCATGGCTTGAATGAAGTATAACCATTCACTCCGCCGAAGAACAGTTCACCCGACTCAGAAATGAAACCGGCGCCCGCATTGAATTCATTACTTTGTAAACCATCATGCAGATCATAGTTAAAAAATCTATTCGACACTTTATCGAATTTTGTCAATCCCCCATTAGTACTGAACCAGATAGAATTCCGGATGCTATCGACCTGCACGGTATAAATAGCATTGTTTTTCATTCCATTTTTTCTGGAAAAATTTCTTAACGTATAATTACTTTCAGAAATGAATTTAAGATTCGTCAATCCATTTGCTGTTGCAATCCATATAGAATTATCCGGATCTGATGTCAGATTGTAAACATTATCACATCTCATTGAGGTAGTATCATCAGGCTGGTAACGAATTATAAAAGGATTCAGATAGTTGTACTTATTGCTGCTGTATTTAAAGACTAACAATCCCTGTGAAGTTCCAACAAATAAATTATTGTTGTTGTCTTTCACCATTGATGAGATGACCACCTTATCGCTCAATTTCAATTCATCAAGTGAAATGATCAATTTCGATTCATCTGATTGCGGATCAAATTGAAAAACTTTTCTTGGCATTACAACAAACATTTGCCCATTTACATCCATGTACAGGTCACGAACACCAACAGTTGGAACACTTTTATTTACAACTACCTTCCGGAAACCCGGTTTTAATGAATATGGTTTTTCTATTTTAAATAATCCGGAAGAAGTCCCGGTCCAGAGATTTCCTGATCTGTCTTTCAAAAGATGATTAATATAATCACTGGCCCATATATCATCTGAAGAAGTATTAACTGAAAACAACTGACTTTTTCCTGAAGAAAGATTTTTCCGGATCAATCCTGAAGTTGTACCAATCCATAAGATGGACGAATCCTTCAGGAGACTATAAACAAAAGGCACATCCAATTGATCTTTCAAATCGTCGGAATAGAAATTTTTTGTAACAGGCACAAGTTTGGTCAGACCGTTTGCTTCACTTCCCAACCAGGCTATTCCCTTATTGATCTTGTCTTCTTTCAAAGAGATGATCGCTCCAACTGAAAATGAATTTCGTGAAATGATATTTTCCGGGTGAATAATATTTCCTTTATCAGGAATCAATTTATAAGTATTCAGTCTGAAAACTCCTTCAGAGCAACCTAACCATAAGTAATTATCAGAAAACAAAGTCGCACAATTCACATAAATTTGTTTTTCCTTGCTGTCAGATAATTTATACGAAATAAATTTTTCGTGAACAGGATCAAAGATTGAAATTCCGGTTTTTGTAACTGCTATTAAGTTGCCATTTTTATCTTTAACAATATCACAGATGTAATTATTTCCTATTCCGTTTTCAGAAGTAAAAACTTTTATCGAATTGTTTTGCTGATTGCCATTTGAGACAGTAGTAAGTCTGCACAATCCCTTCTTCGTTCCAATCCACAATACACCGGGCTTTTCAGAAAAAATTACAGAAGTATTCCTCAGCAAACTATCGTTACCTACATTAATTGATTCAAAAAAGAGTGAATCATTTCCTTGCGCATTTTTAGTTTCAAACAAACGATTCAACCCAAGAGAAGTTCCAACCCAGATCGTACCATCAGCATCTTCACAAATTGTAAAAACAGAGTTATCGTTGATCGAACCTTTCCTTGCACTTTCGGAAAAAGTAGTAAATGATTTAGTCGTTCTGTTGAAAAGGCTCAGACCGGAATTCATTGTACCGACCCAAAGTCTGTTCTTCGAATCACAGAAAACTGTCATGACATTACTGGAAGGAATCGACGCTGAATCGAACGGTTGATTATAATAAGTCTCGAAAGAATTTCCATCATACTTATTCAATCCATCCTGTGTGGCTACCCATAAAAATCCGGGCGAATCCTGCGCAATTCCATAAACTGTACTTTGGGAGAGTCCTTGAGCCAGTGAAATTCTGACCGAACGATAGATCTGACCATCAGATCCGGAAGACATAAATAGCAGGAACAAAACTAAAAAAGGCTTCAAAACAGCTAAAATCCATTCTTTAGATGGTATTCTACTCCTCGATATTCCGAGCTGACAGTTCATTGATGTTCATTATCTATTTTAAGCAAGATAATAAAATCAAAGATAGAATTTACTACATCAAAATGTGGGCAATTCGATAGTTCAAAGTTTAAAGTTCAAAGTTCAAAGTTGGCTTCGTAGGTAGCTACGAAGTCAACTTTGAACTTTGAACTTTGAACATTGAACTTATTTAGAAACTATTTGATCACGGATACTTTTTTTGTAACAAACTTTTTATCAGAAGTACTAAGTATAAATGAATAAAGTCCCGGTGACAGTTCTATTGTTTTAATTTCATTTGATGGAACAAAACTATTTTTCACGATCGCTCTTCCTGTCATATCATAAACATCCAGAAAATAACTTACAGGTAATTTACTGATGTTAACTTTTCCGGTTGAAGGAACAGGATAAACGCTTACAAGAGTACCGCCGATCTGATCAACAGAATTACAAACATCAACAACATACGTTACAGAATCATTTCCTGTCATTCCACTTCCATCGACAACTGTTACACCTACAGTGAAGGTATCAGCAGCAGTAGTTGTAATGATGAGATATTGTCCGACAGAACCATCTGTCCATGCATAACTCTGATACCCTGCACCTGCATCAATAATAACCACATCATTCACACATACTAAAGAATCATTGCCAAGATTATATGCAAGTTGCAATGAATCATAAGTTGCAAAGTATGTCGAATCATTGATTGGTGTTGTAATAGTCTGAGTCAATGGACCGTTATTGTTCCATGAAGTGAATAAAAGCTGATTACCACCATATTGTTGTGCGTATGGAGCTGAGATCATTCTATACATACCTTCTACACTTAATACAGAGTAAGGAGTTGTGAAGGGTTGTCCATCGAGTTGAAGGGAAAGTCCGGAAGGTTGGGAATTTAGTGTGATCATAGATGTTCTAGGCAATAGATCAACAAAAGAAGAATCGATCATTCCTTCTGAATCCTGAACTATCATATATAACCTATAGAATACATTAGCAGATTTTTCTCCGGTGTTAGGAATTGTAAATGATCCTGAACCTGTACCACCTGAAACTGTTGGTCCCGGATGAATGTGCGTATCATGATGAAAAACCAAGAGCCATTGAAAAGTAGAGGCTGCGAGAGTTCCATCTTCGGGATCGCTTGCAGTTCCACTGAAATTAATTACTTCACCGGCTGAATAAAAAGAATTTGTAAGTGGGGAGATGATAGTAGCTGAAGGAGGTTGATTAGCAGTTACAGTTAAATGAGCGATGACGCTGGTATCAGATCCGAATGTATTTGAAACAACTAACCGATAGTCTCCCGAATCTGCGAAAGCAACATTCGAAATTGTGTAATCAGGTAATATTGCTCCAACAACAGGAACATTATTATGCAACCATTGATAATTTAATGTTGCAGCACCACTTGCAGTAGCAGAAAAAGTGACAGGATAATTCAGTGAAATCGTTCTGCTCTGTGGCTGATTTAAAACTGCCGGCGCCTGATTTACAGAATAATCTATTTTATATAACGCTTCGTCATTACGTGATAAGTAATAAAGATTTCCATCGATTCCTGTAGCAATTCCAACAGAGTATGCAGCGATATTTGAGGCGAAAGTAGTTCGTGTTGGCGGATTGGTAAGTGAGATCATATCGATCCAGTTACCGCAATAATCAATATAATAATATTTATCCTGATACAATGCCGGATAATCAGTAGACACCGGATTGAAAAACGTACCGCCTGTTATAGCGCAGCCTTGTCCGGATGCTGTACCATGGATATAATTATAATATGGATTAACGAAATTGGTATCAGTGCTGATACCTTCTGCAGCAGGCCATCCGAAATTATTGCCACCTGTTGTTGCATCGTTTATTTCTTCATAAGTGATCTCACCTACATCGTTGATAAATAATTTTCCAGTACCGGGTTGAAATGAAAATGTAAATGGATTTCTTAAACCATATGACCAGACGCGTTGTCTTTTTCCTGGACCGGTAAAAGGATTATTTACAGGAACAGAACCATCGGGATTTACACGAAGTATTTTTCCAAGATAACTGTCCAGATCCTGCGACTTATATGAACGACCATTTTCGCCGGCTGCTATATACAAAGTTCCATCCGGTCCAAAATCCAGGTGACCACCACCATGATAATTGGCAATTAGAGTATCTAATTCAATAACTGTTACTTCGCTTCCGGGAATTACAGTGTCACCGCTTGCAGTAAATCTGCTGACACGATTAAATAAACCGCTGGCAATAGTATAGCAAACGTATATATATTGGTTAGAAGCAAAATTTGGGTCTAAAGCCACACCCAGTAATCCTCTTTCTCCGTCAATATTTACACTTAATGACAGAAAGGGTTGGGTTAATAAAGTATCATTTTTCACCACACGTAACAATCCATTTTGCTGGGCAACGAAGAATCTTCCATCAGGAGCAATTGCCATTGTGGTTGGGGCAGTAATTCCGCCTGCGACCAATACCTGACTGAAACCAACAGGTAATGTCACTACTGCCTGAGCAGGGTTTGAACATAAGAATAGGGATAGTATCGCAGTTACTATCATTTGTTTTGTAAATTTCATGAGAAGTTGAAGGGATTTTAAACCGTACTATATTTAGGTAATACTATTAATTAATTTCCATTTGATCTTTAAAATCCTATGCCAATCCACTGGAAATAGGTTTAAAGCCACCATTTTGAGGCGAAATTAAGAAAACGTCTTTAAATGAATTTGGTAGTTCTGATTAAGATTTTAATAAATTAGCAAGTAAAAAATATTTTAGCCCTCAGGCAACGTTTTTTTGATGAGATGCATTATATAAGTACATGACCACATTCGACGAAAATTTTGTTCTCCAATGCAAATCGGGTGACAAGAAAGCACAGAAGATGCTTTTTGAAAGAATGTATGCACCTATGTTCAGAGTCTGTATGCGATACTTATCACAACATGCGGATGCAGAGGATTGCCTGATGTTGGGTTTTATGAAAGTCTTTAAAAATATTGAGTTGTTTCAATTTAATGGAGAAACCAGTTTGTCGGTATGGATCAGAAAGATCATGGTAAATGAAGCACTGATGTTTATCCGACAAAAAAAGAATCTGATGTTTGTTGTAGAAGAAACTACAACCGATGTACCAATGGAAGCAGAGATCATAAACTCAATGGAAGCTGAAGAATTAAACTATCATATTATGCAATTACCTTCCGGATACCGGACAGTTTTCAATCTGAATGTTATTGAAGGTTATGATCATAAGGAAATTGCATCATTACTAAACATCAGTGAAGTTACCAGTCGTTCGCAGTTGGCAAAAGCAAAAAGAAAATTACGAAACATGATCAGTCAAACAACAAGCAGCTATGGAGAACAAGGAGAATAAACTTATTGCAGACAAGATCAATTCACTTGATAAACTACCGCAAGGATATAACCCCAATCTGGATGCGAAATGGGCTTTGCTTCAGTCAGAAGAAAAGGAACAACCGGTACTTACATTGTTTCTGAAACAAAACTGGCGCACGATAGCTGCCGTAATTCTGATTCTGTTCCTGAGTTCTGCACTCTGGATATCAAAATTCAGTAGTTCCACCAACGAAATTTCTACGCAACCAATACATGAAATTGCAATTCCGGCACCGGTTCATCAAAATTTGCCTTTGGCAGAATCTCAAAAGCCAATTGAAAAACAAATTGTTGAAATTAAAAATCTTCAGAAACGACCAGGAAAAAAAATAAATTCAAAGGTTAGGCAGGAAGAGATCAGTATCGAAAAACAAATTCCGGTTCAGGATAAAAATATAGAAATCCAATTGCCGGTAGAAGAAAAGGCTTTAGCTACGTCAGAGATCAAAAGATCAAAACAAAGATATGTTCAAATGGATTTTGATGATGCAGTTGTAAAGGATAGCAATAAAAATACTTTTGCTCAAGGGTTTCAGTTCCGCTTAGGAATAAAAAACCTTCAGCCAACCAATCAAAACTCAGACAACAATACGAATTTCAAATTGAAACGTAATTTCTAAATAATCAAAATAAAATCTTACTATGAAAAAAATACTGCTGATCGCTTTATGGGCTTGCCTTGCCAATTTACAGGATTCAAAAGCGCAATATTATCTGGATGAAGATAAAGCTGAATGGAACAGCAAAGAAAAAGATACTATAAGAATCAATCCGTCAGAAGAAATAACTATTATTCTTATTGGTAAAAATAAGACCGGCTTGCTCAGATACGAAAACGCAGATTCTTTGATACAATTATTTCTTGCAGATATGGATAAAGCAATTAAAAGTTCAGTTTATCCTGCCGGATCCAGACTTACATATTACTTTGTAAGTGCCAATGGCAAACGAAGGTTAAAGGCTGAAAGTACAGACTATGCAGAACAGTCTGTTGACATACAAAAAGAAAAATGGTCATTGACGAACGAACTTCAACCATATGAATATATTATTTACGCTTTTGAAAATAATTACGAGATGCATATTTATCTCAAAGACCCGGCATTACTTTCTTCACTTTCACAGATCAAAATCAGTGATGCATTAGCAGCAGCAATAGAGAACAAAAAAATCATCAAGCAAAGTACACGTATAGAAGTTGAGAAAAAAAATGAACACTGGACGATCAAAGATCATGGTCGCGACAAGACTGACTTTCTTGAGTTGTCGCCATCATTCGGCTTAAGTTTAATTGGCAGCAGATGGAGCCCGATGGCAGCATTTAATTTAAGTCTGATATTTGACAACAAATATGCTATTCCATTCCTCAAGACGGGAGTCAGTTATAGTATCAATTCATTCGCAGACTGGTCATCGGAAAAATTTACAAATCTGAATATGGTAGCATCTTATGATTTCAAGATCATGACCAATATCTCCGGCTCCCGGGCAAAATGGGTTGGCTTACAGGCTGGTTTTACGAAATCCTATGAAAAGTCAGGACCATTACACAACAAATTTAAAACCGGATTTGTTGTCGAAGATTCGGGATCATTCGGATTTAGTCTGGATGTTATTTACCTGAAGAATCAGAAATCTATATATGGGTTGACGGTGAAGATGCCTTTTTAATAATAAATAACTTTTACTTACTCGCGAAAAAACCGAAAGGGTCCTTCCAGGACCTTTTCGGTTTCTAAGCTTTACTGTTTCATTTTTATAATCAGGAAATAAAATTTTAGTTTCTAATTGCACAGTAATACACTTGACCACTTTTATTTTCCTCTATACAAAACAATCTTCACCTCATGCGTCGCTCCGTCATCCACCAATGCGATCTTATTATTTTCAAAATCGATATTGTTTTCCTTTACTGTCATTGCGCCTACTCCGCTATCCTGAGTAAACGAAATATTGTATACGGATGATTTATATCGATAATGAATTTTAAAAGATCCCCATTCAGCAGGAACACATGGAACAAAAGAAAGTTTGTCGCCTTCTTTTCTGAGTCCGAAGAAATGATCTGTGATCAATTGATTCATCCATCCTGCAGAACCTGTGTACCATGTCCAGCCACCATGACCTTGATGTGGTGACACTGCATAGACATCACCGGCCATTACATATGGTTCGACTTTGTATGTTGCAATCTCTTCAGGAGTACGTCCATGATTTATCGGATTGATCATTTTAAATAACTCCCATGCTTTTTCAGAATCTCCAAGCTTAGTAAATGCAATGATCATCCAGATAGCAGCATGCGAATATTGTCCGCCGTTCTCACGAACACCTGCTACATAACCTTTGATGTAGCCCGGATTGGTAACAGACTTATCAAATGCAGGATCTAACAGACAAATAATATTATCTTTCTTATTCACTAATCTGGCATAAGCAGAATTCATGGCAGTCAATGCACGGGTTTTATCTGCAACACCGGAAATAACAGACCAGCTTTGAGAAAGTGAATCGATCTGACATTCATCGTTGAGATGAGATCCAAGTGGAGTTCCATCGTCGAAGTAGGCACGACGGTACCATTCGCCATCCCATGCATTCTTCTCAATGTTGACTTTTAATTTTTCAGCTTCATCTTTACACTGTTCAGCAAAACCTAAATCCTGATGACGTTCAGCGACCTCAATAAAATTCATACAGATATCGTAGATAAAGAATCCAAGCCAGACGCTTTCGCCTTTTCCATGTTTACCAACCTGGTCCATTCCATCGTTCCAGTCACCACTTCCGATTAATGGAAGTCCATGCTCTCCATATCTGAATCCATATTGAATTGCTTTTACACAATGATCATAAAGCGAAGCTCTCTGCATTGATTGAATTGGAAGATCATAGTAAGACTCTTCTTCATGATTTAAATGACGGCCTTCAAGATATGAGATCATTTCATCAAGGATCTTATCATCTCCCGTTTGTCTGATATACCGGATAGTCACATAAGGCAACCAAAGGAAATCGTCAGAACAACGGGTCCGGACACCACGACCTGTAGGTGGATGCCACCAATGCTGTACATCGCCTTCTTTAAATTGACGTGATGCAGCAAGAAGAATTTGTTCACGGGCCAGTTCAGGTTGAGCGTGCAATAATGAAAGCACATCCTGCAACTGATCTCTGAATCCGAATGCACCACCGGATTGATAGTAACCACTTCTTCCCCATAAACGAGACGACAACGTCTGATATGTGATCCAATAGTTGGCTATGATATTGGTTGCATCATCAGGAGTTTGAACCTGCATTGCTTCAAGAGTTTTCTTCCAGAAGTCACGAACCTTTTGCAAAGCAGTAGCAGCTTTATCACTTCCTTTGAAATTCTTCACAAGATTAAGAGCATCATTTATATCAGTTCCTGTTCCCAGTCGGAAAATGATTTCTTTTTCTTCTCCTTCATCCAATTCGAAATTTATCTGAATAGCAGCACATGGATCATAACCTGCTCCTAATTTTCCTGACAGCTTAACTTTACTCATAGCATCAGGATTTTGCAGCGATTGATTTCTACCTATGAATTCAGCTCTGTCAGCCGTAAACGTTTTCTTGCGCTCGTCGACATCAAAGAAAGTTACACGACCAGGGAATTCTGTATTGTATGGATTTTTAGCAATGAGTGCACCTGTAACAGAATCCATTTCACTGAAAATGTGCATTGCATTTTTCGGACGCATATCTCCCATTACCCATTCAGTATATCCTGTAGCAGAAAGTTTACGTGGCCGGCCTGATGCATTTTTAATTTTCAGCACAGTAAATTTCACTGCACTTTCAATATCCACATACACCCACATTTCTGACTGGATACCATCTTCCTGATATTCAAAAACGCTATAACCCATTCCATGACGAACAGTATAGGACGAATTTCCCGGACGAGGCAAAAGAGTTGTAGACCAGAATCTGCCTGACTCTTCATCACGCAAATAAAATACTTCACCACCAATATCACTTATCGGATCATTATTCCATGGAGTCAATCGATATTCATGTGCATTTTCAGCCCATGTATAAGCCTGGCCGCTTTCAGAAACTACAGTTCCAAATTTAGGATTAGCAATTACATTCGACCATGGTGCAGGAGTTCTCAGTTTACTATTGACAGAAATAATATATTCACTTCCGTCCTGAGAAAAACCGCCGAGACCATTGAAGAATTTAAGGTCTTTCGGCTGAGTGATGACGCTACTCTGAGTATCAGGCGGAATAGTTGTAACGAGTGCCGGAATATTTAATTTAGCAGCAGCTTTACGGTCCAGATGTTCTTCTAATGTACCTTCTTCGTCACTTAAAATAACACGTGCAACAGTCTGGAATAAAATTCTGTCTTCATTGGAGATCTGATCAGAGGCTCTGACAAAAATTCCTCCCGGTTTATCTGCAACTTCAGCAGCAATAAGTGCCTGAATCTGATTTTGCAACAACTGACGATAGCCGCCATGATCTTCATTCCAGATCACAAGATCTACTTTCAATCCTTTTAGCTGCCAGTAATTATGTGCTTGAATTAATTGCTTTACCAATTGAACATTTTCCTGGTTCTCAACTTTCAAAAGTACAATTGGAAGGTCTCCGGAAATTGAATAGCCCCAGAGTCCTGATTGTCCTCGTTGATTTTTAATAAGTATTGCCGGATTTGCTCTAAGGAATGAGTTAGCAAAAATTACTGAGCTTGCTAATCTGCTATAGAGTTGAGTGTCGGCTTCTGTTGCATTGATGTGTCGCAGCACAACTTGATTATGCGTCCATGCTAATTCAAAGATCCTGTCTTTGTGATGATGATCCTGATATTTTTCAATCAATGACTGACAAATTTCTTTAGTATCACCTATACCAATAATAAAATCAATTGAAACAATTTGTCTTGGGCGTAAAGTAATTCTATATCTGATCGCAACAACAGGATCAAGTACCGAACCTTCACTTCCGGATAATGGACCCGGATTTTGCATTGCAGAAGGATTGGCAGGAGTATTCCCACGACCAACAAATTTATTTCTGCTTGTCTCATAAGAAACCTGTTCCACTTGTACCCCTTCGGCACACATCATATGGAACATGTATGGCGGATGCTCACTTACAGAACGTGGTCGACGAGTACAGATAATTGCATTATTTGCTTTCTGTATTTCAGTCTGTACAAATAAATTACTGTATGCAGGCGCCATTGCATCGGAAGCTGCAGAAGCCAAAACAACTTCAGAGTAACTTGTGATCTCAAGTGTTCTGACCTGATCTGAATGATTTGAAAGATTAAGTCTTCGCATTTCAATATCATCTTCCGGCGAAACTACAATTTCGGTATGTGTTTCGATCCGGTTCAATGAACCTCTGAAGTCAGCGCGGCTTTGAGAGAATGCTACCTCATAGTTTTTTACTTTGCGTAAACTAGGTTGAAAAGTTGCAGACCAGAAAACATCATTGTCAAGATCTCTGATGTAACAGAAATTTCCCCAATTGTCACAAGTAGCATCTTCACGCCATCTTGTAACAGCAAGATCTTTCCAACGGCTGTATCCACCACCGGAATTAGTTACCATCACATGATATCTTCCATTCGACAATAACTGTACTTCAGGTATCGGAGTATTAGGCGTTTTCAAAACACGAACTGCAGAACCGTCTTTTGCAAAATTCTTTTCAGTAGAAGGTGCAGTATGTGCGTAATAAGAAGTTGCTTTAGGAATTCTTTCCTGTAAAAGTAAAAGACTTGCTTTAAAACGAGGTTCAGCTTCAAAACGTCTTTGCATTGGCTGATTCAAAAGCAAATATGAGAATGAAAGTAAACTCATACCCTGATGATGCGCCATGTAAGAATAAATGATTGCATTTGTTTGTCCACGTGGCAAACGCGCCGGAGTGTAATCAATCGCTTCATAAAATCCGAAGTCACCTTCAAATCCTTCACTCGTCATCAGTTCAAGATTCTTACACGACTTCTCAGGTTCTACCATCAATGCCATTGCAGTTGCATACGGAGCAATTACCAATTCTTCGCCTAAGCCTCGTTTCAATCCAAGTCCGGGAGTTCCAAAAGCATGATACTGATAATTAGAATTTACATCAGTAAGATTATAACCGGATTCAGAATTTCCCCAAGGCACACCTCTTTGGTTACCATATTCAATTTGTCTTGCAACGGAAGTTTTATAAGTCCTGTCTAATAATGTGTTCTCATAATTAGGCATTACAAGTAACGGCATTAAATACTCGAACATTGAACCACTCCATGAAAGCAATACAGGCTTACGCCCCGGATTAGAAACTAATCGACCTAATGCAAACCAACTCTCTTCAGGGATTTTTCCTTGTGCAATCCCAACGAAAGTTGCAAGTCTGCTTTCAGATGCAAGTAGATCATAAAAGCTTGGATCGAGTTGATACTCGTCAGGCTTATATCCGATTGTAAAGAGTTGTTTTGATTTGTCGTAAAGAAAATCCCATTCAATATTTGATAGCTCATCACATTCAAAGATCTGATCATCGATCATAGAAATTCTTGCATCAGCAAGATTTCCTGATTCTTCCAATGCAATCAGGAATGTATCAAACCATGCATTTTCTTCAGCAGTAGCTTCTGCCCGCTTACCTTTAATTTCTCTTGGCAAGTAAATAGAGATCTTGGAAATTTCTACAAGTGAAGGGTTTTTAATCTGGATCAGGTTCTTTAAATTTTCAGGTGCAGATTCCAGAAGATACCATGGCTTCAATACTTGCATGTTCTCTAATATTCCTGAGATCTGATCTAACAATATTTTTTTCCACCATACACCATAAGGATTACCTGTAAAATTTATTCCCGACAACGCTTGTTCCAATTTATCAGAAAGATCTTTCAAGCGAAGCATATTCTCATAAACAGAAAGTTCTTCCGATTGTGAAGCTATGTCAATAGCATCTCTGAATTCATTGAATTTTTCTTTGTCACCGGTTTCAATTCTTTCCAGCAAAACT
>ERZ795044.568-NODE-568-length-34715-cov-5.480439_pt1 | contig 34715 bp, 33 predicted proteins | sample MGYA00375128_ERZ795044 | MGnify/ENA primary metagenome ERZ795044 (study PRJEB30173, sample SAMN05720213) | anaerobic digester metagenome | isolation source: active sludge of municipal wastewater-treating anaerobic digesters | place: USA | collected 2014-12-22 ...
TCGGTCTCGAGCATCAGCTCCAGCCGGCGTTCGAAGAGGCGGCAGACGTCGCGGACGTGGCACGCATATTCCAGGGGCGACCAGACCTGTGGCTCGGGGCGGATGGCGACGTCTGCCCGGGCGAGAACGGCCTGCCAGCGGGGGATCGTTGCGCTCACTCGTGCCCCGGTCGTGGGAGGGTCCTGCGGTTCGAAGCCGCACTCCGGACATCCCTCGTCGATGACCCAGGTCCAGTCCTTGTCGTCCGGGATGGGTTGGTAGGCGTCGGTCATGGCCGATGGTAACCCCGCAGGTGGCCGGTTTGGTGCTCCCGGTCGCGGCGCGGGAAGATGGACGGTGTGCTCCAGGTGAACCAGGTCGAGGTCAGGGCCGGCGCGAGGCTCTTGCTGTCGCCCGTGTCGTTCCAGGTGCTGCCCGGCGACCGGATCGGTCTCGTGGGTCGCAACGGCGCCGGAAAGACGACGTTGACGCGCATCCTCGCAGGGGAGGGGCTGCCGGCGTCCGGTCAGGTCACCCGCACCGGGCAGCTCGGTTACCTGCCCCAGGACCCGCGCGACGGCGATCTCGACGTCCTCGCCCGTGACCGCATCCTGTCGGCGCGCGGGCTCGATCGCGTGCTGGCGCGCATGCGGCGCTATGAGGTCGCGATGTCGGAATCGACGGGTGCCCAACGCGACGCTGCAATGGACTCGTACGCCCGGGCAGAGTCAGAACTCGTGGCGGCGGGCGGCTATGCCGCAGAGTCGGAGGCGGCTCGGATTGCCGCCAACCTGGGGCTGCCGGATCGCGTCCTGAGTCAGCCGCTGCGCCACCTCTCCGGTGGTCAGCGCCGACGGATCGAACTGTCGCGCATCCTGTTCTCGGGCGCCGACACGCTCCTGCTGGACGAACCCACCAACCACCTGGACGCCGATTCGATCACGTGGCTGCGAGGATTCCTGCAGGGATACTCCGGTGGGGTGGTCATGATCAGTCACGACACCGGACTGCTGGAGTCGACGGTCACCAAGGTCTTCCACCTCGATGCCAATCGGGCCGAACTCGACATCTATTCCATGGGGTGGAAGCTCTACCTCACGCAGCGTGAGACCGATGAGAAGCGACGCAAGCGCGAACGCGTCAACGCCGAACGCAAGGCCGACCAGTTGATGGCCCAGGCCGACAAGATGCGGGCGAAGGCCACCAAGGCGACCGCAGCCCAGAACATGGCCAAGCGGGCCGAGCGATTGCTCGCCGGCATCGAAGGCGAACGCACGGCCGACAAGGTGGCGAGGATTCGCTTCCCTGCTCCCGCGCCCTGCGGGAAGACGCCGTTGATGGCACGCGAATTGTCGAAGTCCTACGGGTCGCTCGAGGTGTTCACCGACGTCGACCTCAACATCGACAAGGGGTCGCAGGTCGTCGTGCTGGGGCTGAACGGTGCGGGCAAGACCACCCTGTTGCGCATCCTGGCCGGCGTGGAGGAATCCGACACCGGGGAAGTGATCCACGGTCACGGCCTCAAGATCGGGTATTTCGCGCAGGAACATGACCTCATCGACTTGTCGCAATCGGTGCTCGACAACATGAAGTCGGCGTCCCCGAATCTGACCGAGACCGAAGTGCGCCGAATCCTCGGATCCTTCCTCTTCAGCGGCGACGATGCCGAGAAGCCGTCGCGCGTGCTGTCCGGCGGGGAGAAGACGCGGCTCGCACTGGCGATGCTCGTGGTCAGCCAGGCGAACCTGTTGCTGCTCGATGAGCCGACCAACAACCTCGACCCGGCGTCCAGGGCTGAGGTTTTGAACGCCATTCGCACCTATGCGGGGGCTGTCGTGCTCGTGACGCACGACGAGGGAGCTGTGCACGCGCTCGAACCTGACCGCGTCCTGCTGCTGCCCGACGGCGTCGAAGACATGTGGACGCCCGACTACGCCGACCTCATCTCGCTGGCCTGATCCCGTCCTGCGGGAGTGTCCGTGGGGCGTGCTTGAATCAATCGGGGCGCACGAGGCGGAAGGGGTGATCACGTGAGCATGAACCCAGGCATGGGCGGACGCATGGTCGGGAGGCTGGCCCACGAGGATCCGAACGTCCGCGGGCACAAGCTGGGCCCGGGGGTCGTGCGCCGGGTGCTCGGCTACGGCCGCCCGTACACCACGCTGCTCGGGGTCTTCCTCGTGACGGTCGTGATCGGTGCGGTGCTGGGCGTCGTACCGCCCCTGTTGTTCAAGGTCATCGTCGACGACGGCGTCCTCAAACAGGATTCCGGTCTGGTCATCGAGCTTGCGATCGTGGTGGGTCTTGTCGCCATCGCGGACGCCGGCTTCGGGCTCCTGCAGCGCTGGTGCTCGGCGAAGGTGGGCGAGGGCCTGATCTACGACCTGCGGACGCAGGTCTTCGACCACGTGACCAGCCTGCCGCTCGCCTTCTTCAGCCGGACGCACACCGGGAAGCTCGTGAGTCGCCTCCAGACCGACGTCATCGGGGCGCAGCAGGCGTTCACCTCGACGCTCTCGAATGTCGTGTCCAATGTGATCCAGCTGGTCCTGGTCCTGGCCGCGATGCTCGTGCTCAACGCTCCGCTCACGCTCGCGTCCCTGGTCATGTTGCCGATCTTCCTGGTCCCGGCCCGACTCGTGGGACGTCGGCTCGCCGGGCTGACCCGCGACCGGATGCAGCTCAACGGTGAGATGTCGGCCCTCATGACGGAGCGCTTCGCGGTGTCGGGGGCGCTGCTCGTGAAGCTCTTCGGACGCCCGTCCGAGGAACACGAGCTCTTCGCGTCCAAGGCGGACGCCACGCGCCACCTGGGCGTGCAGATCGCCATGATCGGACGCTGGTTCATGACCGCGATGACGCTCGTGGCGGCGCTCGCGACCGCGCTGGTCTACGGGGCGGGTGGCTGGACGGCGGTGCAGGGGACGCTGACCGTCGGCACCCTGACCGCCCTGGCGGGTCTCCTCGGACGCCTGTACGGGCCGCTGATGCAGCTCACGAACGTCCGGGTCGATGTGATGAGCGCGCTGGTCAGCTTCGAGCGCGTCTTCGAGGTGCTCGACCTCGAGCCGATGATCGCGGACGCACCCGACGCCCGGCCGGTTGCGGGGCCGGCGTCCATCGAATTCGACCATGTCGACTTCACCTATCCCGATCCGTCGACCTTCAGCCTCGGGTCGCTCGAACCCGCGGCCCCCGGCGGTGAGGAGAAGCCCAACCAGCAGGTGCTGCGCGACGTCAGCTTTGCCGTGTCACCCGGCCAGACGCTCGCGCTGGTGGGGCCGTCCGGGGCCGGCAAGACGACCATCACCCACCTGCTCGCCCGCCTCTACGACGTGAGCAGTGGCGCCGTGCGGATCGGGGGCGACGACGTCAGGGCGCTGACGCTCGCGTCCCTGCAGGCGTCCATCGGGTATGTGACGCAGGACGCCCACATGTTCCACGACACGATTCGCGCGAACCTGACCTACGCGAAGCCCGGTGCGTCCGAGGAGGAATTGGTGGCGGCGCTGACCGCAGCCCAGGTGATCGACCTCGTCGACCGGCTTCCCGACGGACTCGACACGATGGTGGGGGAGCGGGGTTACCGCTTGTCAGGCGGCGAACGCCAGCGGTTCGCCATTGCCCGGCTGTTGTTGAAGGCGCCACCCGTCGTGGTGCTCGACGAGGCGACGGCGCACCTCGATTCGGAGTCGGAGGTGGCGGTGCAGAGGGCGCTGGACGAGGCCATGAGCGGGCGGACGTCCGTGGTGATCGCCCACCGACTCTCCACTGTTCGCCACGCCGACCAGATCCTCGTCGTCGAAGCGGGACGCATCGTCCAGCGGGGGACGCATGCCTCATTGGTCAACGCGCCGGGCCCGTACGCGGAGTTGTACGCGACCCAGTTCTCCGACTGACGCTCGGTGAGCGCCCCAGGGTCATCCCGGGTGGACCGGCTTGCGGAAGGTGCTGATCTGCACGTCCAGCGTCACCTGCATCGGCGAGGTGGGATGGACGGGGTCGTGAAAGGCGTTCGGGCCCATGTCGATGAGATCGGTGAGGTTCGGGACGCTGAGGTCGAGCGTCCGGGTGAGGCGTGTGGTCATGACGGGCTCGAACCTTCCGGCGAAGCTGCGCTGGAGCCGGTCGGCCTTGTCGTCGGGCACGTCGAGCAGCCCGCAGGCCTCGCGGAGTTCGGCGAGGTGGCCGGGGTTGGGCGCCACGACGACCACGAGGCCGCCCTGTGCCAGCACGCGCGCGAACTCCGCGGGGTTGCGCGGTGCGAAAACGACCAGGATCGCGTCCACCGACCCCGGACGCAGGGGGAGGGTCCCCCACGTGTCGGCGACCACGGACGCCAGCCTCGGGTGGGCGCGTGCGGCCCGCCTGGCTGCGGCAGGGGACACGTCGGTGGCCAGACCCAGCGCGTCCGGTGCCGCGTCGAGGACGCGCGCGGCGTAGTGCCCCGTGCCCGCACCGACCTCGACGAGTCGCCTGACCAGCGCGAGGCGGGGAGCGAGGGAGTCCGAGATGGGTGCGTAGGCACCCGTGTTCAGGAAGCGATCGCGCGCGGCGACCATCGCGGGCGTGTCGGCATTGGCGGGGGCCGTCTGCCCGGAGAGGTTGACGTGCCCCTGCCTGGCGATGTCGAACGAGTGCCCGGACCGGCAGGTCAGGCGTCCGGGCTCGGCGGTCAACGATGCCCCGCAGACCGGGCAGGCGAGCCAGCCGGCGACACGTCCGAGGGCCTCGCTCACAGGGTGCGCGCCGCCCCTCCGTCGATCGGGACGAGGCTGCCGGAGATGTAGGAGGCGGCGTCCGAGAGCAGGAAGGCGGCCGCGCGTCCGAACTCAGCGGGTTCGCCGAGGCGTCGCAACGGGACGTTCGCCTCGGCGGCGGCCCGGGTCGCCGCGGGGTCGGGGGTCTGGGAGTAGAGGTAGGTCAACCTGTCGGTGGCGATCGACCCGGGCAGGAGCCCGACGACGCGTCCGCCCCGGGGGCCCACCTCGTCGGCCAGTTGCTTGACCAGCACGGCCAACCCCGGACGCAGGCCGTTCGAGATCGCCATCGACGGCAGCGGCGACTTGGCCGAGACCGACAGCACCAGGGCGAGTCTGGACGCCGGACTGGCGCCGAACACGGCTCGCGCCAGACGCAGGGCGGGCAGGAAGACCGACCCGAAAGCGGCCTCCCACTCGGCGTCCGTGTTGTCGAGCACGCCCCCCTTCGGCGGCCCCCCGACGCTGGCGAGGGCGCCGTCGAGGCGTCCGAAGGTGGTCAGGGCGAGGTCGACGGCGCGCTGACACAGGGTGGGATCGGAGAGATCGCCTGGGACGACGGCGACACGATCGTCCCCGAGTTCGCCGCGCAGGGCCGCGAGCGTCTCGGCGCGGCGGGCCACCAGCACGACCCGCGCACCTTCGTCGAGCAGGGCGCGCGCACTCGCGAGCCCGAGCCCGGAGCTTGCGGCGGTCACCACGAAGACGCGGTCGGTGAGTCCGAGATCCATCATTCCCCCTTGTCAGCTGCAGCCAACTCCGTCGATTGCCGGGCGGCCTGCTCTCGCAACTTACGGCGATCCCTCAGGTCGCCTCGAATCAGGATGACCGCGCCACTCACCGCGATCAGGGTGAAGCAGAACCACTGGATGGCGTACGAGAGGTGAGGGCCTTCGCTCAATTCCGGCGGCTGGATGGCGGTGAGGTCTCCAGGCTGCGGCGGAGTCATCTCGAGCACCGTCACGTACCCGTTGACGAGGTCAGTGCCCATCGCGTTCCCGATCTCGACCGAGTTGACCAGCCGGACGCGCCCCTCGACCGGCGTGAGCGCCGAGGCCTTGCCGATCTCGTTGCGATGGACATAGCCGATGATCGTCACCTCCCCCGAGGGTGGCGCGGGCACCGACGTGGGGTCGGGGTTGGAGTCGGCGTGCTCCAGCATGCCCCTGCTGACGAGGATCACCTGGCCCGTCGTCGTCTGCAGGGGTGTGATGATCTCGCTGCCCTTGACGTCGGCGTTCGACCGGTAGCGCGCGATCAGCTGGTTGGCGGTGTCGAAGGTCCCCGAGACCGCGACGCGCTGCCACTGGTCGGCGTCCGTGATGGTGTGGTCGAAGACGGACGCCCACGGTTGCACCGGCTTCGCGCGGTTCGTCACGACGATCGCGTTCGACTCCTTGCGCCACTCGAGGCGGTGCAACTGCCACTCACCCAGCCGGATGAACACGGCCCCGAGGGCAACGACAAAAACCAGCAGCACCGCCCATCGGAGCCAGAGTTTCCGCACGGTGCCGAGACTACTCGTCGTCGTCGACCTCGCCCTCGATGGTGACGCCGCTGGTGAGTGCGGCGATGCTCTCGCGTTCGTCCCGGGGAGCGACCGGCGTGGGGGCCGAGCGACGGTCGGACGCATTGCCGAGCACCACCGCGATCGTAGGCAGGACGGCCGCCCCGAACAGGAAGGCCCAGCGCCAGACGCCTGGCGTCACGATGAGGCCGACGAAGCAGGCCGTCCGGAACAACATGGTCCACAGGTAGCGTCGCTGGCGCATGTCGACGTCGTCGGTGCGTCCGATGGACGCGTCCGTGATCACCGGCACCTCAGCGGGCTTGTTCACCGGAGGGCGCGTCGGTCGGGCCACGACGTCGGTCACGCCCCCAGCGTACGCGGGGCGTCCAGAGGGGCCCGCGACCCGGGGATCGTGGGCCCACCCCCCAACGCCGGACGTCCAGTTCTGTGGAAACCTCCAAACAGGTCCGGTCGCCGTTGTGGCTGTCACCGGGCGCAGGGGGCGCTCTTGTCTGTAACGTCGAGAGGGTGAATCAACCCCACCCACGCGTCGTGCTCGTGACCGGCGGAAACAAGGGCATCGGACGCGCGATCGCGGCGTCGATGTTGGCAGAAGGCCACAAAGTGGCGGCGACCTATCGAAGCGGCGACGTCCCTGAAGGAGTTCTCGGGGTCCGCTGCGACATCACGGACGCAGCGCAGGTCGAGGCCGCGTTCGCCGAGGTCGAGGCCCAGCTCGGCCCCGTCGAGGTGCTCGTCGCCAACGCAGGCATCACGAAGGACGGCCTGCTCATGCGCATGTCGGACGACGACTTCACCTCGGTCATCGACACCAACCTCACCGGCACCTTCCGCGTGGTCAAACGGGCCACGCGTCCGATGATGAAGGCCCGGTTCGGACGCATCGTTCTCATCAGCTCGGTCGTCGGGCTGCTCGGCTCGGCCGGCCAGGTGAACTACGCGTCCTCGAAGGCGGCCCTCGTCGGCATGGCCCGCAGCGTGGCCCGCGAACTCGGCTCCCGCGGCGTGACCTGCAACGTCGTGGCGCCCGGCTTCATCGAGACCGACATGACCGCTGTGCTCGACGCCGACACGCGCAAGACGTACCTTGGACGCATTCCCACCGGACGCTTCGGCGAGGTCGACGACATCGCCGCTACCGTGGGCTGGCTGGCCAGCGACCATGCTGGTTACATCACTGGCGCCGTCATCCCTGTGGATGGCGGACTTGGCATGGGTCACTGACTCACTGAGGAGACACATCATGGGCATTCTTGACGGCAAGTTCATCCTGGTGGCGGGCGTCACCATGGACACGTCCATCGGCTTCGAGGTCGCACGCCTCGCGCAGGCCGAGGGCGCCACGGTGGCAGTCTCCAACTTCGGACGCGCACTTTCCCTGACCCGTCGCGTCGTCGCCAAGCTCGACCCGCCCCCGCCGGTCATCGACCTCGACGTGACCAACGAGGAGCAGTTGGCCGGGCTCGCCGATGCGCTGCGTGCGGTGGGCTTCGAGCGTCTCGACGGCGTCGTGCACTCGATCGCCTTCGCGAACCCCGAGACGGCGCTGGGCGGCAAGTTCACCTCGACCCCGTGGGAAGACGTCGCGACCGCCCTGCGCGTGTCGTCCTACTCCTACGTCAGCCTCGCGATGGCGTGCAAGCCCCTCTTCGGCGAGAAGGCGTCCGTCGTGGGCCTCACCTTCGACGCGCGGGTCAGCTGGCCCACCTACGACTGGATGGGCGTGTCGAAGTCGGCGCTCGAGTCGGCGTCCCGCTACCTGGCCAGGTACCTCGGGCCTGAGGGCGTCCGGAGCAATATCGTCGCCGCCGGCCCGCTCGAGACCATCGCCAAGAAGGCCATTCCCGGCGCCGAGGTGTTCAACGACGTGTGGGGCGTGCGCGCCCCGCTCGGCTGGGACAACCGCGACCTCAAGCCGACCGCCCGCGCGGTGGTCGCCCTGCTGTCGGACTGGTTCCCGTCGACCACCGGCGAGATGATCCACGTCGACGGTGGCGTCCACTCGATGGGCGCCTGAGCCACCGACATCCGAGTCACCGACTGGGTTCCGACTCCATCGCCCACGAGGGCCAGGACGCCGCCGCCGACACTGCGTCGAGGGCGGCGTCCGCCAGTCTGCGCAGGTGGAGTTCGCGTCCGAGGACGGAGTGCGACGTGACGATCTCGGTCTGGGCGTCCAGACCCGCACTGGCCGCGGCGAGCACGACGCTCGCCCGCTCGAGCAGGGACGCCGACCGCGCAGGGTAGCCGGCGGGGAGCGCCAGACACTCGATCCGGGGGCGCCGTCCTGCACGGACGCCGAGCGACGCCAGTCCGGCGCCTTCCTCGGCAAGGACAGCCGCGAAGGCACCCGCCGCCTCGCGCGGCGACGGCGGCACCATCGGACGTTCGGCCCTCACCAACCTCCACTGGATCGCCGGCCCGACTGCCAGCGGTATCCAGCCCAGACGTCCATCGGACGCCAGCACGATCGCGCCGGCGTCCAGGGCGAGGGATGTGACGTCGGCGGGCCCGCGCAGGCCGCCCAGGCGTCCGGGACGCGGCAGCAGCAGGAGCCACTGGGTTTGCGCGAAGCGGGTCTCCGTGCGCGCGAGCGCGAGGCGCAGCCCGACCAGGTGCAGCGGGTCCAGCCCCAGGACCCCGTCGAGGTCGGCCACGTGGTGGATCCGACTTCCACGGATCCGCGCTTCAGCCTCGGGCGCGGTGCACAGTCCGGCGCTCAACTCGTTGAGCGTCGTCGTCAGATTGAGCGCGTCGGCCAGCACCCGCCAAGGGTAGCGACCGACCCGGGCCCTCAGGAGGCCCGCGTGTGGCTGCATCAAGTAGGTTGGCTGCATGGGCGCCGTGGTTGACCTTGCTGCAGTGAGCATCCAGCGTGGACAGTCCGTCCTGCTGGACGCCATCGACTGGACCGTTGACGAAGCCGATCGCTGGGTCATCATCGGCCCCAACGGCGCGGGCAAGACGACGCTCCTCCAGGTCGTGAGCGCGTCCATCCATCCGACGCGGGGCGTCGCCGAACTCCTCGGCGAGATCCTCGGCACCGTGGACGTCTTCGAACTGCGTCCGCGCATCGGCGTGACGTCCGCTGCGATCGCCGACCGCATCCCCCGTGGGGAGCGGGTCTCCGACGTGGTCGTCTCAGCGTCCTACGCCGTCATGGGACGCTGGCGCGAGCACTACGACGAGCTCGACCACGCCCGTGCGTCCGATCTCATGCACCAGCTTCGTGTCGCCCACCTGGCCGACCGCACCTTCGGCACCCTCAGCGAGGGTGAACGCAAGCGCGTCCAGATCGCCCGTGCGCTCATGACCGATCCCGAACTGCTGCTGCTCGATGAGCCCGCGGCGGGCCTCGACCTCACCGGGCGCGAGGCCCTCGTGGCCACGCTGTCCGAGATCTGCAGCGATGAGGATGCGCCCGCGACGATCCTCGTCACCCACCACGTCGAAGAGATCCCCGAGGGCATCACGCACGCGCTTCTGCTGAAGCACGGCAAGGTCGTGGCGGCCGGCCCCATCGCCGAGGTGCTGACCAACGAGCTGATGAGCCACACCTTCGACCTTCCCCTCCAGATCGACCGCCTGGGCGGACGCTGGGCTGCCCGTGCCGCCTGGCCGGGTCGCCACGCGACGGGGGAGAGCCGTGCCTGAGAACCTCAACGAGTGGGTCGGTGACAACGTCTGGGCCGTGTGGCTCGGGCTCGGACTGTTGCTCGGCACCGCCGAGATGTTGACGATGGACTTCACCCTGCTGATGCTCGCCGGGGGTGCCCTGGCCGGAGCCGGCGTCGCGTTCCTGTTCCCGGGTGCCTGGGTCGTCCAGGTGCTCGTGGCCTGCGCTGTCGCTGTGTCGCTGCTGTTCGTGCTCCGTCCGACGTTGATCCGACGCACGAGGAACGCGCCGGGCTATCGCTCGTCACTGTCGAAGCTCGTGGGCAGCGAAGGGACGGCGTTGACCGCGATCGGACGCGGACGTCCCGGTGAAGTGAAGGTCGACGGCCAGGTGTGGTCGGCCCGCGTCTTCGGCGACCAGTCGGTTGCCGCCGGCGACACCATCGAGGTCTACGAGGTGGATGGCACGAACCTGATCGTGTACCCCACCGACCGGGCGCTGCCCTGACGGCGTCCGGGTTTGTCGTCCGGTCACCCCTCGGACGAAGGAATTGAAGGAGGAGAGATGGAATACATCATCCCGGCGATCCTGGTCTTCCTGGTGATCGTCGCGTTGAGCCAGTCGGTGCGGATCGTGAAGCAGCAGCAGATCGCGGTCGTCGAGCGACTCGGCAAGTTCAGCCGGACGCTCGACCCCGGCCTGCACCTGCTCGTGCCGATCGTCGACCGGGTCGCCTACAACCTCGACATGCGCGAGGAGGTGCAGCCGTTCCCGCCGCAGGGCGTCATCACCGAGGACAACCTGATGGTGAACATCGACTCTGTCATCTACTTCCAGATCGTCGACCCGGTGCGCGCCGCCTACGAGGCCCAGAGCTACAAGGGCGCGATCGAGCAGCTCACGATGACCACGCTCCGCAACATCATCGGCGGCATGGACCTCGAAGCGGCCCTGACCAGCCGCGAGGAGATCAACCAGAAGCTCCGCATGGTGCTCGACGAGGCCACCGGCAAGTGGGGCATCAAGGTCAACCGCGTCGAACTCCGCGCCATCGAGCCGCCGCCCACCATCCGGGACGCCATGGAGAAGGGCGCCCGCGCCGAGCGCGACAAGCGGGCCCAGATCCTGCTCGCCGAGGGGCAGCGTCAGTCCCAGATCCTCTCGGCCGGCGGCGAGCGCGAATCAGCGATCCTGCGGGCCCAGGGCGACCGCGAGGCCGCGGTGCTGCGGGCCCAGGCCGACCGACAGGCGCAGATGCTGCGGGCCGAGGGTGAGGCCCAGGCCATCACCACGGTGTTCAACGCCATCCACGCCGGCCAGCCCGACCAGGGACTGCTCGCGTACCAGTACATGCAGATGCTCCCCGCCCTCGCCAGGGGCGACTCGAACAAGGTGTGGGTCATCCCGAGCGAACTGAACGACGCCCTCAAGGGGCTGGGTTCGGTCGTGGGCGACCTTACCGGCGGCGTGAGCTACGAGCGCGCGTCCGGGGACTTCAAGGCTCCCCCGAAGGTCGATGTGATGGCCGAGATCCAGGCCCAGACGACGCAGGAGCGGGCGGCGTCCGATGCGACGGTGCAGTCGGTGATCGAGGAGGCCGAGAAGCTCGCGGCGCCGGGACTCAAGCCCCGCAGGTCGCCGCTGTCGGTCGACCCTGCACCTGGGACGTCCGAAGAGACATTGCAGCTGCCCCCGGGCGCGGGTCAGGCGACCTCGACCCCCAGCAACTACACGGGTCAGAATCCGGCCGGGCCGACGTACAAGACGGAGTGGACCACCCCTCTGCAGTGAGACTCAAGCGTCCGGACGTTCAGTCGTTCGGCGCCTGACGTGCGTGGCGGGACGCCAGCGTTCCGCACGCCATGAGTTGTGCCTGGTGGAAGACCATCAGCGGCAGCACGATCAAGCCGACGATCGGCATGCCGGCGAACAGGACGGTCGCCATCGGCACGCCCGTGGCCAGCGACTTCTTGGTGCCACACATCTGGATGGCGATGCGGTCGGCGCGATTGAACCCCAGCCATCCCGAGACGCGCCAGGTCAGCCAGAGCATGAACGCCAGCAACACGAGGCACACGCCGATCAGGGCGGCGATGTTGCCGGCGCTCACCTTCGTCCACATGTGCTCGCGCATCCCGGTCGAGAATGCCGAGTACACGACCAGCACGATGGAGCCCTGGTCGACGAGTTTGAGGCGCTTGTGGCCCTTGACGAAAGCTGCGGTCCAGCGGCGTGACAGTTGACCCAGCATGAACGGCACCAGCAGTTGGACGACGATGTCGGCGATGGCGCCGGGCTGGATCGTGAGCCCGCCTGTCGTGCTCATCAGCGTCAGCACCAGCAAGGGCGTCACGAACACCCCGATCAGGTTCGAGAAGGACGCCGAGACGATCGCGCCGGCCACGTTCCCCTTGGCGATCGAGGTGAAGTTGATGCTCGACTGGACCGTCGACGGGACGAGCGTCACGTAGAGCATGCCCAGGTAGAGGGGCTCCGGCAGGACGTGGGGGACGAGGACGTGCATCGCCAACCCGAGCAGGGGGAAGACGAGGTACGTGAACGCCAGGATCGTCCCGTGGAGCCGCCAGTGCCTGAGGCCCTCGAGCGACTCCTGGGGTGACAATCGGGCGCCGTACAGGAAGAAGAGGAGGGCGATGAGCAGCTTGACGGTCCAGCTGAGCACCGGCACCGCCGCCCCGGTGGCGGGCACGATTGACGCCACGATCGCCGCCGTGATGATGGCGAGCAGGAAGTTGTCGGGCTTGAACCGCCGCCAGGTCGAGGGGCTGGGCACCGTCGCAGTCTAGGGCCCCGGCCGGGCGGCGCCTGCGGCGGCTACTGTGCGTCCGTGGCCCAGTTCATCGAGATCAACGATCCAGCCGACGTCCGGTTGGCCGACTACGTCCGGCTGCGCGAGTCGACGCTGCGTCGGACGCTGGAACACCGCGACGGGCTCTTCATCGCGGAGGGCGAGTTGGTGATCCGGCGTGCGGTCGAGGCCGGCTATCGTCCGCGGTCTTTCCTCTTGGCCGAGCGGTGGCTGGTCGGCCTGGGTGACCTCCTCGCCACAGCGGACGTGCCGGTCTACGTCGTCTCGGCGTCCCTGGCTGAAGAGGTGACGGGCTTCCACGTGCACCGGGGGGCGCTGGCGTCGCTGCACCGCGAGGTGCGTCACACCCTCGACGATCTCGTCGGGACGCAGCGCCTCGTCGTGGTCGAGTCCCTCGTCGACCACGCCAACCTCGGGGCGATCGTCCGGTGCGCGGCCGGCCTGGGTTGGGATGGTGTCGTCCTGTCGCGGCAGTCGGCCGATCCGCTCTACCGACGCGCGATCAAGACGTCCATGGGCGCGGTGTTCTCGCTGCCGTGGGTGCGGCTCGACGACGACGCCGAAGGATTCGCCCGGCTCAAGGCCGCAGGCTTCACCCTCGTCGCAATGGCATTGCGCAGCGACGCCGTCGACCTCATGAGCTACGCGTCCGACCCGGACGCGAAGATCGCGCTCCTCCTGGGGAGCGAGGGCCCCGGTCTGTCGGAGGCCGCCCTCGCGGCCGCAGACGTCGTGGTCCGGATACCGATGGGGCGAGGCATCGACTCGTTGAACGTCGCCGCCGCGGCGGCCATTGCCTGCCACGCGCTGCGGCTGGACTGAGCTTCAGTCCTGACGACCCTTCGGGGTGACAGGCCAGTCGTCCGGATACCAGTGGGCCAGTTCCTCACGCTGCTGGTCGAGTTTGCGGCGCGCTCGCGTCGAGAGGCGGTCGCCGAAGACGAGGCCGTTCAGGTGGTCGGTCTCATGCTGCAGGCAGCGGGCCAGCAGCCCTGTGCCGTCGATCTCGACGGGCTCCCCGAACGCATCGACGCCGACGCATCGTGCCTTGTCAGGACGCGCGAGTTCCTGATAAGCACCCGGCCACGAGAGGCAACCCTCCTCGCCCATCTCGAGGTTGCGGTCCTTGCCTTCGGGAGTCGTCACGACGGGATTGCACACCACCCCGACGTGGGACACCATGTCCTCGTCCGGGCAGTCGTAGACGAAGACCGCGAGGTCGACGCCCACCTGGGTGGCCGCGAGGCCGACGCCCTGGGCCACCTCCATCGTGGCGAACATGTCGCGGACCAGCGTGTGGAGACTTTCGTCGAACTCCGTCACCGGTCGCGTCGGTGCATGCATGACGGGCTCACCCCAGCGGGTGATGCGGAGCACCTTCCCACCCGTCATCAACTCGGTGACCTCACTCATCGTGCCTCTCCCTTGCCGACCGTGCGTCCGAGGGCGATGTAGGGATCCAGCGTGATCCCCTTGCCGACGGTTGCGTCCCAGGCGTAGACCTTGCGTCCGGACATGTAGACCTCCTCGGCGCGACTCATCACGTCGAGCGGATCACCCGACCATACGACCAGGTCCGCGTCCTTGCCGGGGGAGATGCTACCCACCCGATCGTCCAGGCCCAGCATCTCGGCGGGGTTGATCGTGATGGCACGCAGAGCGGTTTCGGGGTCGAGGCCCTCCTTCACGGCGAAGGTCGCCTGGTGGACGAGGAAGTTGATGGGCACGACCGGTGCGTCCGTCGTGATGGCGATCTGGACGCCGGCCCGCGCGAGGCGTCCGGGATTGGCGATCGAGCGGTTCTCCAACTCCTGCTTCGACCGGGCGGTGAGCAGCGGGCCGATGATCACCGGGATCTTCCGGTCGGCCAGCACGTCGGCGATGAGATGGGCCTCGGTGCCATGGTTGATGACCAGGCGGTAACCGAATTCGTCGGCCAGCCGGATCGCGGTCGCGATGTCGTCGACGCGGTGGCAGTGCTGGCACCACGGGATCTCGCCGTTCAGCACCGCGACCATGGGTTCGAGATCAAGGTCGCGCTGCACGGGCTTGCCCGCAGCGGCGGCGGCGTCGTTGCGCGCCTTCCAGTTGGTGGCCGCCACGAAACCGCCCCGGATCGCGGACGCCACCCCCATGCGCGTTTTCGGTGGCTTGTTCTGTTGATTCCAGTTGTAGTTCTTCGGATTCTCGCCGAGCGCGGACTTGATGCTGCAGGGCGCCTTGAGGACCATCTCGTCGACCATGCGTCCCCAGGTCTTGAGGGCCACGGTCTGACCGCCCACCGGGTTGGCCGACCCCGGCTTCACCACTATGGTCGTGACGCCACCCGAGAGGGCGTCACGGAAGCCCTCGTCCGTCGGGTGGATGCCGTCGATCGCCCGGAACCGTGGACCGACCTGTTCGCCGCCCTCGTTGTAGTCCTGGCCGGCCCAGCCGTGGGCCTCCTCGTCGATGCCCACGTGGCCGTGGGCCTCCACGAAGCCGGGGACGAGCCAGCGTCCCGACAGGTCGATCACCTCCAGCCCACTCGTGTCGAGGTCCGGGCCCATGGCCGTGATCGTGCCGTCGGTCACGATGACGCTGCCGTCGAAGGGTTCGGACGTGACGGGCACCACATGGGCGTGCGTGAGGGCGAAGGTGCTCATGTCTGCAACCTATCGCGGGCTCTCGCGCTCGTGCCGGGGCGGTCCTGCGCCCAGAACCTGCATTCAGAACAGCAGGCAGGCGGGGGTGACGACGGGGTAGCGGGCCAGCTCTTCCGCAGTCCGGGCCCGCGCGTCGCCGTCGACGCGCAGGACGCTGACTGCGTCGGAGTGCTGGTTGGCGACCCACACCAGGCCGTCGACGACGCGGAGGTCGCGGGGGTGGTCGCCCTCGCAACCGAGCTCGTCGGTGAGCTCGAGCGTCCCCTCGCCCGTCCAGTCGAGGAAGCCGAGCGTGTTGACGACGCGGTTGGCGATGACCAGCCCGGAACCGAAGCTGCGCAGGCCGGAGGGCTGGCTGCCCGCCAGGCGCGTCCCCGACGTGCGGTCGAGCTCGACCCACCCGGACGACCAGTCGCCCCCCGGGTGCGTCCACGCCGAGACCTCGCCGGAGAGTTCGCCGGCGACGGCCATCTGGACGCCGCCCTCCGCGCCCGGACGCACGACCAGGTGCCGAGGCCCGAACCCGCCGGGGAGTCCGAGTGCCCCCAGCTCGACCAGGCGGGCGTCCCGAACTCCCAGGACGCGCACCTGATCGGTGCCGAGATCGGGGACGAGGAAGGTGCCATCGTCGAGCCACACGACCTGGTGGGCGTGTGGGCCCGCCTGCCGGTCGGGGTCGGGGCCGTGGCCCGTGAACTGGATGAGGTCGGCGGGCTCTTCGAGGTGTCCGTCCGCCGGGCAGGGCAGCAGGGCGACCGAACCGGATGTGTAGTGGGCCTGGGCCATCCATTCGCCACTGGGGCTGACCGCGAGGTGACACCCAGCCGCTCCATGGGTGGCCACTGTGGACACCAGCGTGGGGCCATCAGGGCCGGGACGCAGGCTGGTGATCCGGCTGGCATCGAGCTCACTGGCCGCCAGGATCAGGCCGTGGGCCCGCGTGAGCCAGGTGGGTGAGGGGAGAGTGGTGCTGGCGCCGTCGCCGAGCCTCACCAGACCGCCCTGTCCGTCCGCTCCCGTGTAGCACCCGACGAGTTCTGGCATGCGCATGCGTCCAGCCTAGAACGGCGCAGGGTTTCGGGCTCGGCGCGCCTCAGGATCCGGATCGCGTGCGTCGGTCACGCTGGGTGCATGGACGCTGGCGACGTGACCGAATTGAGCGCCGCGTTCGCGGCGATCGTCGATGCCTACGCGCGCTTCCTCGGACTTGAGCGGCAGTACTCCCAGCACACCCAGCGGGCCTACACCGGTGATGTGAGCACCTTGCTGGGTCATCTGCAGGGGCGGGGGATCACGACCCTGGACGCGACGACGCTGCGCGACCTGCGCGGGTGGCTCGCGTCCATGCAGTCGGCCGGGGCGAGTGCAGCCACTCTCCAGCGCCGCAGCGCGGCCTGTCGCGTGTTCTTTCGTTGGGCCCTCAGCGAAGGCCTCGTCGGACGCGACCCCGCCGCAACCCTGAAGTCGCCGAAGGTGCCGCGACGGCTGCCACCCGACCTGTCGCGTGCCCAGGCGTCCGAACTCTTTGCGGCGGCGATGGCCCGCGCGGGGGAGTCGGGCGACGCCGTCGCGGTGCGCGACGTGGCGATGCTCGAGGTCCTCTACGCCTCGGGGGTGCGCGTCGGCGAGCTGTGCGGACTCGACCTCGACGACCTCGACCACGACAGGGCGCTCGCCCGCGTGCACGGCAAGGGGGGCAAGGACCGCACAGTCCCGTTGGGAGCACCCGCCGTCCGTGCACTGGACGACTGGCTCGCGCTGCGGCCGGAGTTCAGAACCCCGGCGTCCGGACGGGCGGTGTTCCTGGGGGAGCGGGGCGGACGCATCGATCCCCGCGTGGTGCGACGGGTGGTCCACGCCAGCCTGCTCGCCGTCCCGGACGCTCCAGATCTCGGCCCGCACGGGCTGCGGCACGCCATGGCGACCCACCTGCTCGAGGGTGGCGCCGACCTCCGCACGGTGCAGGAGATCCTCGGGCACGCGTCTCTGGCGACCACGCAGGTGTACACGCACGTCACCGGGGAGCGACTGCGGGCGGCTTTCGCCCAGGCACACCCGCGTGCCTGAGCCCTCCTGTTCACCGGCCTCTCGCGTCAGACCGCCTCGGTCATGGGCAGCAGTCTCAGCCTGGGGACGCCCAGCAGACTCAACGGGTCGAAGTAGGTGTCCCCGTCGCGCAGCCCCCAGTGGAGGCACGCCATCAGGCAGTGTCCGCCCGCCAACGTCCCGACGACGTCGCCGGCCGAGACCTCGGTCCCCTCCTCGACGGTTGCCACCACTGGTTCGTACGTCGATCGCAGCCCACCGTCCGGCCCCTCACGGTGTCGGACGGTCACCACCGGGACCCCCGCGATCGTTCCCACGAACGCCACGACCCCGTCAGCAGCCGCCACGACAGCAACACCTTCCTGTGCCTCGAGGTCGACGCCTCGGTGACCGGGGAGCCACCGCTCCTCCGGCGGGTCGAAGGGACGCACCACTGGCCCACTCACGGGTGGGACGCCCGCCGACGGTTCGCCCGCGTCCGCCCTCGAGGGTGCGCCGAACAGGCCCGCCCACACCACCGTCAGTCCGGCCCAGAGGGCCACTCGTCTCGTCGCAGAACTCATGCCCCTGTTCTGGTCGACAGTCGGGCGCATCAGTCACCCGTGACCGGATCTGTGGACGGTCGGGAGGGTCAGCGCGGCAGGGGAAAACCGGTTTGGCAGCCGCGTCGGCTCACGCGTAGACTCGGCAGGCGGACCGGAGACTTCCGGCCGATTTCGCATGCGCCGTTCATCCGTCAGGATGGCCGACACCCGAGGTCCCACGCAGTGGGTGGGGGTTGGCGGTGCATCAGGGGGTGACGTCCTTCGTCACCCAGCCAAACCGAGTGGCACGCACCCGCGAGCCACGCAATGAAAGGACTGGCCATGCCCGTCGTCACTACCCGGCAGCTGCTCGAGAGCGGCGTCCACTTCGGACACCAGACTCGCCGCTGGAACCCCAAGATGAAGCGCTTCATCTTCACCGAGCGCAACGGCATCTACATCATCGACCTGCAGATGTCGCTCACCTACATCGACAAGGCCTACGCCTTCGTCAAGGAGACGGTCGCCAAGGGCGGTCAGGTCCTCTTCGTCGGCACCAAGAAGCAGGCGCAGGAAGCGATCGCCGAGCAGGCGACGCGCGTCGGCATGCCCTACGTGAACCAGCGTTGGCTCGGTGGCATGCTCACCAACTACCAGACCGTCATCAAGCGCGTTCAGCGCCTCAAGGAGCTCGAAGGCATCGACTTCGACGACGTCGCCGCGAGCGGCCTCACGAAGAAGGAACTCCTGGGTCTCAAGCGTGAGAAGGACAAGCTGGAGAAGACCCTCGGCGGCATCCGCGACATGGCCCGCGCACCCCAGGCCGTCTGGATCGTCGACACGAAGAAGGAACACCTCGCCGTTGACGAGGCACGCAAGCTGAAGATCCCCGTGATCGGCATCCTCGACACCAACTGCGACCCCGATGAGGTCGACTTCGCGATCCCGGGCAACGACGACGCCATCCGCTCCGTGGCACTGCTCACCCGCATCATTGCGGACGCGGCCGCCGACGGCCTCATGTCGCGCTCCAACCGTGGCACCGAGACCGCTGAGGTCGAGCCCATGCCCGATTGGGAGCGCGACCTTCTCGCGGGCGACCAGACCACCGCAACTGAGGTTGTCGAGGCTCCCGCCGCCGAGGCTGAGGTTGTCGAGGCTCCCGCCGCCGAGGCTGAGGTTGTCGAAGCCCCCGCCGCCGAGGCTGAGGTTGTCGAAGCCCCCGCCGCCGTGGCTCCCGCGGCCGACGTCAACTGAACCCACGCCAGACACGAACGGAAAGACCACGCATGACGATCACTGCCACTGAAGTGAAGAAGCTCCGGGACGCCACCGGCGCCGGGATGATGGACGCCAAGAAGGCGCTCACCGAGGCCGAGGGCGACTTCGAGAGGGCCATCGAGCTGCTCCGCGTCACGGGCCTCGCCAAGGCCGCCAAGCGTTCGGACCGTGAGGCCAGCAACGGCCTCGTCGCCGCGTCGGGTCACGCCCTGGTGCAGCTCGGCGCCGAGACCGACTTCGTCGCCAAGAACCAGGAGTTCATGGCGCTGGCGCAGTCGATCGCTGATGCGGTTGACGGCGCCAAGGCCGAGGGCAAGGTCCTCGCCGGCGCAGTGACGCTCGGCGACTCGACCGTCGCCGACCAGGTCGCCGCGCTGTCGGCGAAGATCGGTGAGAAGCTCGAGCTCAAGGAGGCCGCGTACTTCGACGGCCAGGTGAGTTCGTACCTGCACCGTCGTTCGTCCGACCTCCCGCCGCAGGTGGGCGTCCTCGTCGAGTACGAAGGCGATGACGCTGAGTTCGTGCACTCGATCTGCCTGCAGATCGCGGCCATGAGCCCCCGATACGTGAGCCGCGAGGAAGTTCCCGCCGATGTGGTCGCCACCGAGACCCGGATCGCCGAGGAGACGGCCCGCGAGGAGGGCAAGCCCGAGGCTGCCCTGCCGCGGATCATCGAGGGTCGCGTGAACGGCTTCTACAAGGACGTCTGCCTCGTTGACCAGCCGGCCGTGTCTGATGACAAGAAGACGGTCGGCGCGCTGCTCAAGGAGAAGGGCGTGACGATCACGCGCTTCGTCCGGTTGTCGGCCGGCGCCTGACGCGCAACAGATTCAGTAGAGTGGCATGCGCCGCGGGTTTCCGCGGCGCATGCTGCGTGTTCGAGCACGTCGACTGAGGGGAGTGCCCATGACGGAGCCGTACAGGCGCGTGCTGTTGAAGCTGTCGGGCGAGGTGTTCGGTGGCGGACAGCTGGGCGTCGATGCCGACGTGGTCGCCAACATCGCGTCCCAGATCGCCGAGGTCGTGAAGGCAGGCACCGAGGTGGCCATCGTCGTGGGTGGGGGTAACTTCTTCCGCGGCGCCGAGCTCCAGCAGCGAGGCATCCAGCGCGACCGGGCCGACTACATGGGCATGCTCGGCACCGTGATGAACTGCCTGGCCCTCCAGGACTTCTGCGAGAAGGCCGGCGTCCAGACCCGCGTGCAGACCGCCATCGCCATGGGCCAGGTGGCCGAACCGTACATCCCGAGGCGGGCCGTGCGTCACCTCGAGAAGGGACGCGTCGTGATCTTCGGCGCGGGCTCGGGGATGCCGTACTTCTCCACCGACACGGTCGCCGCACAGCGTGCGCTTGAAGTCGGCGCCGAAGTGCTCCTCATGGGCAAGCAGGGGGTCGACGGGGTGTTCAACGCCGACCCGAAGACCCACCCGGACGCCACGATGTACACCACGCTCACCTTCGACGAGTACCTGGTGCAAGACCTCAAGGCGGCTGACGCGACCGCGATCAGCCTCGCCCGTGACAACAACCTCAAGATCGTCTTCTTCAACCTCGACACCGAGGGCAACATCGGCCGCGCCGTGCGCGGCGAGCCCATCGGTACCGTCGTCCACAGCTGACCACCCCTCCATATCTGACGGAAGGACCGCCCGTGATTCCCGAGATCCTCAAGGACGCCGAGCACAAGATGAAGGGCGCCATCGAGTTCGCGCGCGAGGAATTCGCCGCGATCCGCACTGGTCGCGCCCACCCGGCGATGTTCGCCAAGATCACCGCCGACTACTACGGCGCCCCGACCCCGCTGCAGCAACTCGCCACCTTCCAGGTGCCCGAGGCGCGCACGATCCTCATCACTCCCTTCGACCGCACGGCAATGGCCGGGATCGAGCGCGCCATCCGCGACTCCGACCTGGGCGTCAACCCGTCGAACGACGGGCACATGGTGCGCGTGGTCCTGCCCGAACTCACCGAGGAGAGGCGCAAGGAGTACATCAAGCTTGCTCGTCACAAGGCCGAGGAGGGACGCGTGGCCATCCGCAACTGCCGCCGCCACTCCAACGACCACCTCAAGAAGCTCGAGAAGGACAAGCAGATCGGCGAGGACGAGTTGGTCCGCGCCGAGAAGCAGCTCGACACCCTCACGAAGAAGTACGTCGAGCACGTCGACGACATGCTCAAGGCCAAGGAAGCCGAGCTGCTCGAAGTCTGAGCGATCGCATCCATGACGACCCAGCCAGCACCAACCCCGACCGGCCGCGCCGGACGAGACCTGCCCGCCGCCATCGGCGTGGCAGTGGTGCTGCTTGCCATGTTCGTGACGACCCTCGCCTGGTTCAACTGGGGGTTCGTCATCCTCGTGGCCATCGCCCTGGCACTGGGCGCCGTCGAGGTCCACCACGCGCTGCAGCGCATCGGCATGTCGTCGGCGATCGTCCCCATCGTCATCGGGACGGTCGCCATCATCATCGGCTCGTACCTTGCGGGTCAGCTCGAGCAGGACACCATCCCGTCGAACACCCTGCTGTTGGCCGCGCTGGGGCTCACGGTCCTGGCGTCCCTGATCTGGAGGATGCCGGGCGGCAGTGAGAACTTCGTCAAGGACGCGGCGGCGAGCCTCTTCATCATCGCCTACATCCCGCTCATGGGGGCCTTCGCGGCCCTGATGCTCGCCGGCGACCTGGGACGCGAACGCATCCTCACGCTGCTGTTGTGCGTCATCGCCTCCGACATCGGCGGTTACGCGGTGGGCGTCCTCTTCGGGAAGCATCCGATGGCCCCGAAGATCTCCCCCAAGAAGACGTGGGAGGGCCTGGCCGGGTCGGTGGGATTCGGCACGATCGTCGGCGTCGTGTGCGCCGTCTACCTCCTGCACGTCTCGCCGTGGGTCGGCGTAGTGCTGGGGCTGGCGTTGGTGGCCTTCGGAGCCTGCGGCGACCTCATCGAGTCGCTCATCAAGCGCGACGTCGGCATCAAGGACATGTCGTCCTTCCTGCCGGGGCACGGGGGAGTCATGGACCGTCTCGACTCCCTGCTCATCGCGGCCCCCGTCGCGTGGCTCCTCATGTACCTGATGGTTCCGGGCGGATGACGCGTCCGCCGCTCCCGGACGCGGAGAACCACGCCGTCGCCGGACGCAATCACGGGGTGCGGCGTCCGCCCATGCCCTCAGAGCCGCTGGCGGCACCGGGAACCGAACTCCCGCTCGTCTTCGCCGCACCTCGCAGGGGAAAGCCCCCACGTCACTGGATCGACTTCTCGGTGGAGGAGCGAGTCCAGGCCGTGAAGGACGCAGGGCAGCCTGGGTTCCGGGCCCAGCAGCTTTCCAAGCACTACTTCGAACGGCTGGACTCCGACCCGGCCGAGTGGACCGACCTCCCGGCGTCCGCTCGTGAACCCCTCGCGGACGCCCTGTTCCCGCCCCTGTTGACCCCCGTGCGGTCCATCTCGTGCGATGGCGACACCACGGTGAAGACCCTCTGGCGCCTGCACGACGGGTCACTCGTCGAGTCGGTCCTCATGCGCTACCCGAGCCGCGCGACCCTGTGCGTCAGCTCCCAGGCCGGCTGCGGAATGGCCTGCCCCTTCTGCGCCACGGGCCAGGGCGGGCTGCAGCGCAACATGTCGACGGCCGAGATCGTCGCCCAGGTGGTCGACGGCGCGCGACGCCTGCAGCGCGGCGAGATCCCCGGCGGCCCCGGGCGTGTCAGCAATGTGGTCTTCATGGGGATGGGCGAGCCCATGGCCAACTACCGGGCGGTGATGGGCGCCGTCCGCACGATGACGAACCCCACGCCTGACGGACTGGGCATGAGCGCCCGCGGGATCACGGTCTCGACCGTGGGGCTGGTGCCGCGGATCGTCGACCTGGCGTCCGAGGGGCTGCCGGTGACACTGGCGATCTCGCTGCACGCCCCCGACGACGAACTGCGCGACGAACTCGTACCCATCAACACGCGCTGGAAGGTCGACGAGGTCCTGGACGCGGCCTGGGCCTATGCCCGCACCACGAAACGCCGCGTCTCGATCGAATACATCATGATCCGCGACATCAACGACCAGCCGGAGCGTGCCGACCTGCTCGCCAAGGTGCTGAAACGCCGCGGCGACTGGGGATGGGTCCACGTGAACCTCATCCCCCTCAACCCGACCCCCGGGTCGAAGTGGACGGCGTCCCACCCCCGTGTGGAAGCCGAGTTCGTCCGGCGGCTGACCGCCCACGGGGTGCCCTGTACCGTGCGCGACACCCGCGGACGCGAGATCGACGGCGCGTGCGGCCAACTGGCGGCGTCCGAGGTCTGACGCCCGTCAGGTGAGCAGCGCGGCGGCCTGGGCGATCGAGTCGACCAGGTGGACGCGACGTCCCATCCCGCGGCCGCGTCCCAGGGCTTCGAGCAGGGGCCAGGCGGGGAGTGTCCGCGTCCAGTGCTCTCGTCCGACGAGGACCATGGGTGCCACGTCGGCCTCGTCGACGGCGTAGTAGTTGCCTGTCGCGGCCTGGAAGATCTCCTGCACCGTCCCCGCGGCGCCGGGGAGGTACACGATCCCGCCCCGACAGCGGCGCAGCAGGATGTCTTCACGCAGGGCGTTCGAGAAGTACTTGGCGATGGCGGACGCGAACACGTTGGGCGGCTCGTGGCCGTAGAACCAGGTGGGGATGCCGATGCTCGTGCCCGACGCCGGCCAGGTGTCGAGCACCTCGAGCGCGACCCTTGCCCACCCGGTCAGGTCGGTGTGGAAGTCGGCGTGCCGAGCGAGGTGGGCGATGGCGGTGTCGAGACGCTCGGGCGTCCCTGCTAGGTGGGCGCCCAGGTTGGCCGCCTCCATGGCGCCCGGGCCACCCCCGGTCACCACGGTGTAACCCGCGCGGGTGAGCTCGCCCGACAGGCGGGCGGCGGCCACGTAGTCCGGCGTCCCGCGCTGGGCGGCGTGACCGCCCATGATCCCCAGCGTGGTCGTGTGGGGCAGGTCGTCGAACACCTCGTCGAGGGCGTCCGAGATGGCGTGGTCGTGCAGCGAGATGGCAAGCGTCGCGTCCAGCCCTGGACGGACACGATCGCGCGACCAGGCGTAGATCACCGCGTCCAGGGAATCGGCGTAGTGCCCACCCGCTGCCACGCCGTCATACAACTCGGACGCCGAGTAGAGGCGTCCGCGGTAGGCGTCGAAGGGGACGTCGGGCAGGCGCGGGAAAACGAGGGCGCCCCGGGCCAGGAGGTCGTCCTCCGAACCGACCGGCAGCACGCAGCCCAGGAAGATCGTGCCCTGCACGTGCGTGGACGCCAGCTCCGCCGACCGTCCGGACAGGTCGATCGACTGCAACACCCAGTGGTCGAGCGAGCCGTCGCGGGAGACCACCTCGTCGAATTCGGCGAGGCTCTCCAGCTCGCGGGCCAGCATCAGGCCTGGTCCGGCACGGCGAGCTGACGCAGCGTCACCGGCCCCAGCGGAGGCAGGATCCACCCGAGGCCGGCCCTGCTTCCCAGGGTGAGGATCGCGGTGTGCGGGGTGTCGAGGCACGCGATGTGGGCGACGAACTCGTCAGCTGTGGTCCACCCACCCGAGGCGGCGACGTCGAGGTGCGTCCCCTCGGGCCACCGGACGGTCGACCGCGACCAGGAACCGGGCCCGATCGTGACGACATTGGACGCACCGTCGGCCTCGAACCACCGCATCTCCCATCCATCGTCAGTCGGCGCCAGGGTGATCGTTGAACCGGCGTCGTCCACGCCCGCCCACCCAACTCCCGGCCCCTTCTCGCCCATTGCCGGCGGGACGTGCAGGCTTGCCAGTCGTGCGTCCAGTTCTTCCTGCGCCCCGGGCTCCGGCGTGCGGTCGACTCCCGGGAGGAGGTGTTCCCACACGGCAGACAGGGGCGGCTGCATGTCCTCCACCGACCCCGTGATGACCACGGCCATCTCCTGGTCGGGGAGCACCAGGCCGTATTGGCCCATCGCGCCGTCCGCCCGATGACCGATCGAACTCATCCAGACCTGCCAGCCGTAGCCCAGCGTCCAGTCGTGGTTCGTCTCGACCGACGAGTTGTCGACCTGCTTGGTGCAGTAGCGCTCCAGCCACTCCGGGGCCAGGAGTTGTTCCCCCTCGTGGACGCCGTGATTCGCGAGCAGCCAGATCCAGGCGGCCAGCGACTCGGGGTCGACGTGGAAACCGCTGAACCCCAGCGGACGTCCGTCCGCGTCCGGCGTCCAGTGGAGGGGGGCGATACCGAGCTTCGACAGGACCCGCTCGTTCATCAGCTCGAGGACCGTGCGTCCGGTTGTCTCGTGGACGAGCGTCGCGACGGTGTACGTCGCGAGCTGGTTGTAGCAGAAGGTTTCCCCGGGCGTCCCCTCGGGTTCGCGGCGCAGGAAGTCGCCGATCGATTCCCTGCGAAGGGGCATGCGCGGCGCCCACTCGATCGCATCGGTGGTGTGGCCGGTCGCCATGGCCAGGCAGTCCCGGACGCGGATCGTCCGTGACTTCGGGCCGACACCGTCGTCGACCAGGTCGGCGAAGTGGTCGACGATCGCGTCGTCGTAGCCGAACGCACCGTCGGCGACGGCGAGGCCGACGGCCGCCGACGTGAAGGTCTTGCTCATCGAGTAGACGAGGGCCGGGTGGTCGAGCGTCCACGGGGCGGCCGCCCCTGCGGCCAACACCTCGCCGCGTCGCACCAGCACGAGCGAGTGGAGTTCGAAAGGTGAGGACGCGAGGGCATCCAGCAGGTCGAGTATGGCGCGTGGGTCGACGCCCGCCTTCTCGGCGGTGGTACGGGGCAGGAGGGGCATGAGCACCAGCCTAGGACCCGGGTTTGCCGGCCGTGGGAGACTGGAGGGGTGACGACCCTGATCATCATCGTGGCCGCGATCGGCTTCTTTGCGCTGATCATGGCCTCGATCGCGCTGCACGAGGTCGGTCACCTGCTGCCCGGCAAGCTGTTCGACGTCAAGATCACCCAGTACTTCGTGGGCTTCGGACGCACGCTCTGGAAGGTCCGCCGCGGCGAGACCGAGTACGGCATCAAGATGTTGCCGCTGGGTGGTTACGTCCGCCTGATCGGCATGTACCCCCCGTCGAAGGTCGGGGACGGCATCGAACACGCCGGGCCGGTCGCACGATTCGCCGACAGCGCTCGTGACGTCGAGTACACCGACATCACCGAAGCCGACCACGGTCGCCTGTTCTACGAGAAGAAGACCTGGCAGAAGGTCATCATCATGGCCGGTGGGCCTGCGATGAACCTCCTGCTCGCCTTCCTCATCTTCCTGGGCGTCAACCTGATCCACGGTCAGTACCGGCCGAATCTGGTCGTGAGCTCCATCAGCGACTGCGCGGTTCCGGCCGCCCGGGCGTCCGATCCCTGCGAGGCTGACGACCCGATCAGCCCCGCGAAGGCGGCCGGCGTCAAGGTCGGCGATCGCATGGTCTCGTTCAACGGCGTCACGCTCACGTCGTGGACGCAGCTGAGCGACCTCATCCGCGCCAACGGTGACGGCGTCGCCACGATCGTCGTCGAACGGGAGGGGGAGGAGGTGGCGCTGACCCCCACCCACACCATCGTCACCGGTGTCGCCGACCGGCTCGATCCCAGCAGGATCGTGTCAGCCGGCTTCCTCGGCGTCGGCCCGTCCTACACGCTGGTGAAGGCGGGTCCGAGAGCCACAGCGAGTGACATGTGGACGCTGAGCAAGCAGTCCGCCGTGGCTCTCGCCTCGTTCCCGGTCAAAGTCTGGAATGTCGCCGCCGACCTTGTGACGGGACGCGAACGCAATCCGAACGGGCCCATGTCCATCGTCGGTGCCTCGGTGGCGGCGGGCGAGATCGCCGGTACCGACAAGCTCGACGTGGGCGAGAAGGTGTCGTCCTGGTTCCTCCTGCTCGGGTCGGTGAACCTGTTCGTGGCGCTGCTCAACCTCGTGCCCCTGCTGCCGCTGGACGGCGGCCACATCGCCGGGGCACTGTACGAAGGTGCGCGCCGCAGGCTGGCGATCCTGACCCGGCGTCCCGACCCCGGGCCCGTCGATACTGCAAGGATGTTGCCCGTCGCGTACGTCGTCGGGGGCTTCCTCGCACTTTCGGGTGTGGTGTTGGTTCTCGCCGACATCATCTCCCCGATCACCCTCTTCTGAACACCCGTTCCATCGCTACGACAAGGACTCACATGAGCATCAACCTCGGAATGCCCGCGCTGCCCCCTCCCGTGCTGGCGCCTCGGCGTCCGACACGCCAGATCAGGGTGGGCAAGGTGCTCGTGGGTGGCGACGCACCCATCAGCGTCCAGTCCATGACGACGACGAAGACCACCGACATCAACGCGACCCTGCAGCAGATCGCGGAACTCACGGCGTCCGGGTGCGACATCGTGCGGGTCGCGTGCCCCAGCCAGGACGATGCGGACGCGCTGCCCATCATCGCCCGGAAGTCCCAGATCCCCGTGATCGCCGACATCCACTTCCAGCCGAAGTACGTCTTCGCGGCGATCGAGGCCGGGTGCGCCGCAGTGCGGGTCAACCCCGGGAACATCAAGGCGTTCGACGACAAGATCGCCGACATCGCGAAGGCGGCCACGGACGCCGATGTCTCGATCCGGATCGGCGTCAACGCCGGCTCGCTCGACAAGCGACTGCTCGAGAAGTACGGCGCGCCCACGGCCGAAGCGCTCGTCGAGTCTGCCCTGTGGGAGGCGTCCCTGTTCGAGGACGTCGGCTTCCGCGACTTCAAGATCAGCGTGAAGCACCACGATCCGGTCGTCATGGTGCGGGCCTACGAGATGTTGTCGGCCAGGTGCGACTACCCGCTCCACCTCGGCGTCACCGAGGCGGGGCCGACCTTCCAGGGAACCATCAAGTCGGCGGTGGCGTTCGGCCACCTGCTTGCCCAGGGCATCGGTGACACCATCCGGGTCTCACTCTCGGCACCTCCCGTGGAGGAGGTCAAGGTCGGGCTCAAGATCCTCGAGTCGCTGAACCTCAAGCCCCGCAAGCTCGAGATCGTGTCGTGCCCGTCGTGTGGACGCGCGCAGGTCGACGTCTACACGCTCGCCGAAGAGGTCACCAAGGGCCTCGAGGGCATGACCGTCCCGCTGCGCGTCGCGGTGATGGGCTGCGTGGTGAACGGCCCCGGAGAAGCGCGAGAGGCCGACCTCGGCGTGGCGTCCGGCAATGGGAAGGGCCAGATCTTCGTCAAGGGACAGGTCGTCAAGACCGTGCCCGAGAGCGAGATCGTCGCCACCCTCATCGAAGAGGCGAACCGTCTCGCCGCCGAGTCCGACCTGTTGGGCACGCCCGAGGTCTCGGTCGGCTGATGCGTCAGCGCGTCCGGGTCCTGGGGACGCCTGACCTGCCCGAGGCGCTCGACCTGCTCACGTCCGATCCGGTCACGAACCTGTTCGTGACCTCGCGCGTCCGACAGTCGGGTCTCGACCCGTTCCGGTTGGGGTGCGAGATCTGGGGCTACGAGCGCCAGGGACGCCTGGTCGCGCTGTGCCACGCCGGGTCCAATCTGGTTCCGGTCGGCGACCCCGCCGGACTCGAGCACTTCGTCGAGAAGGTCGGCCCGCGACGGCGTGCGTCCTCGATCATGGGCGACGCCGAACTGACCATCGACTTCTGGAATCGACTGACGAACCGGTGGGGGCCCGTGTGGGGAGCAGCCCGCGACGTGAGGCCCCACCAGCCGCTCATGGTGATGGACACGGCGCCGACCTGCGCGGTCGACGACCGCGTCCGCCGGATCGGTCAGGACGACTTCGACTCCTACTTCGAGGCTGCGGCACGCATGTACACCGAGGAGGTCGGGATCAGCCCACTCGACCCTTCGCGCAGCTACGAGTCGTACGTCCGCAGGCTGATCACCGAGGGCAAGGCGTTCGGGATCGTCGAGGACGGGCGCGTGATCTTCAAGTCCGACATCGGTTCCGCGACCGGATCGATCTGCCAGATCCAGGGTGTCTGGCTCGACCCGGTCCTGCGCGGACGCGGACTTTCCGAGCCGGCGATGGCGCGCGTCGTGGAACTGTGCCGCGACCACTTCGGTCTGGTGTCCCTCTACGTGAACGACTACAACGTCCGGGCCCGGCGGCTCTACGAGCGCATCGGCTTCAGGACCGTCGGGGAGTTGGCGACAGTCCTGTACTGACGGGCTCGCGACGGGCCGGGTTGGCGCACTGTGCGACCATGGGTGGCACGCGCGCGGGCGTGGCCTGCGCAGTGACGGTGAGCGGGGTCGTGATGGGACGCAATGCCTGGTCGATGGCAGCGGCAGTCGTGCTGCTCGCCGGATGTGCCACCTCAACAGCACAGGGGCCCGTGACCATGACCTCGTCATCGCCGAGCGGGTCCACGGCCGCTTCGCCCAGTCCCGCGTCCAGCCCGGACGTCTCCGCCTCCACGTCCACTGAGCCGTCCCCCGCGCCGTCCGCTGCGCCGGCGTCGGTCACGATCACCGTCAGTGGCGACCTCCTCTGGCACAACACCGTCCTGTCGGCTGCGGCTGAGGACCACGAGCGCACCGGGGCCGGCAAGGAATTCGACTTCGGCCCGATGTTCGCGTCCGTCAAGCCGGTCATCGAGGGCGCCGACCTGTCGATCTGCCAGTCCGAGGTGCCCTTCGCGAAAGAGGGAGGCCCCTACCGGAGCTACCCGGTCTTCGCCGCGCCCCCCGAGATCGCCGACCAGATGGCGTCCCTCGGCTTCGACTACTGCACGACCACGTCGAACCACGCGCTCGACCAGGGCTTCACCGGCCTCAAGCGGACGCTCGACGTCTGGCACGACGCCGGAATCCTGACCGCCGGGACCTTCGCCACCAGGAAGGATTCGCTCACGCCGGCCCTGTTCACGACCCCGGAGGGCATCACGGTGGCCGTCGTCGGCGGCACCTACTCCCTCAACGGATTCGTGGAGCCGGCCGACGCGCCGTGGGCGGTCGCCTCACTCGACCCCGACGAGATGCTCGCGTCCGCCCATCGGGCACGCCAGGCGGGCGCCGACATCGTGCTCGTCCAGATCCACGGTGGCAACGAGTACTCATCGGAACCCAACGACCAGCAGTGGGATCTGGCGCGCAAGCTCACCGCGTCGGACGATGTTGACCTCGTCTACGGTCAGCACGTCCACGTCGTCCAGCCGTGGACGAAGGTCAACGGCAAGTGGGTGGTCTTCTCCGTGGGCAATCTCATCGCCCAGCACCTCACCAATGTTCCCCGTGGCTACGAGGGCGTCATCGGCCAGTTCACGTTCACCGCACAGGCCGACGGCACGTTCAAGGTCGACCGCGCCGAGTACGTGCCCATCTACATGACCCACTACACGCCCGGCAGTCCTGCCCGCGTGCTGCGCGTGAACGACGCGCTCGACAAGGGCATCGGCGACCGCGCGCGCCTGCTCGTCGCCGAGAAGCGGACGCGTCAGACCGTCCTGGCCCTGGGGGCCAAGGGACTGGTGGAAGGCTAGGCTGGCACCCGCACTCACGAACGCCGGGCTGGAGGGCAGCCAGGGGCGTCCCCGATGCGGGAGTGGGGCAGGAAGGCACCACCGATGTTCACGCGCATGACCCATCTCTTCGTCCGCACGCTGCGCGACGATCCCGCGGACGCCGAAGTTCCGAGCCACCGCTGGCTGGTGCGGGCGGGTTACGTGCGCAGGGTCGCCCCGGGCATCTACTCGTGGCTGCCGCTCGGGCTCAAGGTGCTCCAGAACGTCGAGAAGATCGTCCGCGAAGAGATGGACGCCATCGGCGCGCAGGAGGTCCACTTCCCGGCCCTCCTGCCGCGCGAACCCTACGAGGCGACGAATCGCTGGACGGAGTACGGGGCGAACCTCTTCCGCCTCAAGGACCGCAAGGGCGCCGACCTGCTGCTGGGCCCCACCCATGAAGAGATGTTCACCCTCATGGTCAAGGACCTCTACTCGTCCTACAAGGACCTTCCCCTCTCGCTCTACCAGATCCAGACGAAGTACCGCGACGAGGCGCGTCCCCGCGCAGGCATCCTGCGTGGACGCGAGTTCGTCATGAAGGACTCGTACTCGTTCGACATCGACGACGCGGGGCTCGAGGCGTCCTACCAGGCCCATCGCCAGGCGTACATCGCGATGTTCGACCGACTGGGTTTCGACTACGTCATCGTCAAGGCGGACGCCGGGGCCATGGGCGGGTCGGCGTCCGAGGAGTTCCTGGCGATCGCTCAACACGGTGAGGACACGTTCGTCCGCTCGCCGGGTGGTTACGCGGCCAATGTGGAGGCCGTCAGGATCGCAGCACCGGCGCCGGTCGATTTCGCCGACGTCCCTGCCGCGCACGTCGAGGACACGCCTGACTCGCCCACCATCGACACCCTGGTCGCGCTGGTCAACGCGCGGTTCCCGCGTCCCGATCGCGAGTGGACGGCCGCCGACACCCTCAAGAACGTGGTCTTCGCCCTCGTCCACCCCGACGGGACGCGCGAGGCACTCGTGGTCGGCCTCCCGGGCGACCGGGAGGTCGATGCCAAGCGACTCGAGAGCGCCGTGTCGCCGGCCGAGGTGGAGCCGTTCGGCGATGCCGACTTCGAAAAGTACCCCGCCCTCGTCAAGGGCTACATCGGACCGGTCCTGGACGGGATGGCTGTGCTCGGCAAGGAGGGCTCGTCGAAGGCCCGCTACCTGCTCGACCCCCGCGTCGTCGAGGGCACGCGCTGGGTCACCGGGGCCAACGAACCCGGACGCCACGTGCTCGAACTGGTGGCCGGCCGCGACTTCGGCGCCGACGGCGTGATCGACGTCGCCGAGATCCGTGAGGGCGACCCGGCCCCCGACGGGTCCGGTCCGCTGACCCTCGCGCGGGGCATCGAAATGGGCCACATCTTCCAACTCGGACGCAAGTACGCCGACGCGCTCGGCCTCAAGGTGCTCGACTCCAACGGCAAGCTCGTCACCGTGACGATGGGGTCCTACGGCGTCGGCTGCTCAAGGGCGGTCGCGGCCGTCGCCGAGGGCACGGCCGATGCGAAGGGGCTGTGCTGGCCCCGTGAACTGGCGCCCTTCGACGTCCAGATCCTGGCGACCGGCAAGGACGCGGCGGTGTTCGAGGCGGCCGAGAAGCTGGCGTCCGAACTGGATGCAGCGGGTGTGACAGTGCTGTTGGACGATCGCAAGGCGTCCCCGGGGGTGAAGTTCGCCGACTCGGAGATCCTGGGCATGCCCACGATCGTCGTGGTCGGACGCGGACTCGCCGACGGGCTCGTCGAGGTGCGCGACCGTGCCTCCGGGGTGGCTGAGAATGTTCCAGTCGCGGACGCCCTGACCCATCTTCTGCGCGTCGTCGGCCGCTGAGCCGGCCACGTCACGTCCCGGACCATGGGTTTCGACCAACACGAGGAAGGAGATCGATGAGAGTCCTTGTCTCGCTCTGGGCCGGCCGTGCGGCGCTGGCCGGGGCCGTGGGCCTTCCCCTCGTCGCTGCGATTCTGGTCGTGCTCGGCCACTCGAGTGCCGCGGCAGCCGTGGCGTACCTCTCCCTCTCGTGTCTGGGTGCGCTCGTCTTCCTCAAGTCCCGATGGTTGGCTCGCGAGATCAGACGCGGCGTTCCGAACCCTGGCTCGACGCTGCGAACCGTGCGCCAGCAGCTTCGCGCGCTGGAACTGGGGCAGTCGGACGCCCGGGAGGCGTTGGCGAGCCAGGCGGTCCTCGCCGACCGCAACGTGAGGGCCCTGCAGCTCAGGTTCGATGCGCAGCGCGCGTCCCTGGAGCGGTTGGCCCAGGAAGCCGACGAGTACCGCACCATGCGTGAGCTGCTGGTTCCCGGAGCATTCGATCTGCCGCCGTCCGGGGGCTGGGCCCTCACGACCCCGACGATCGTCCACATGGTTCACCACGTGCTCGAGGACCCCTCCGTCCAGACCGTCGTCGAACTCGGTTCCGGGGTGTCGACCCTCTGGCTGGCGCTGGCCATGCGGAAGCGGGGGACTGGTCACATCCATTCCTTCGACCACGAGGAGAAGTACGCCGCGATCACCCGGGCCAATGTGGCCCGGTTCGGCGTGGAGGAGTACGTCACGGTCCACACGTCGCCGCTGGTGCCGTGTGTCATCGAGGGACGCGAATACCTGTGGTACGACGTGTCGTCGCTGCCCGCCGACCTCACTGTCGACCTCCTCTTCGTCGATGGTCCCCCGGAGGACACAGGCACCGATGCCCGTTTCCCGGCCCTGCCGCAGCTCGCCCCGCGACTGGCTCCTGGCGCCTGGGTGGTCCTTGACGACACGATCCGTGCAGGCGAGCGGGCGATCCTTGCGCGGTGGCAGACCGACCCGAGCCTGCGCCTGGGCGCTGGGCAGCAACCCCTCGGCAAGTCGACACTGGTCATCGTCGAGGAGTGAGCCGCGGCGCGGCCCCAACACGTTTCAGGGCCGAACCCGAGGTTCCTCACAGGATGTACACAGTTTGGATCGTCAATTTTGAGACATGACAACGAACACTCAGGAAGCCAGTCGGGTGGCCACCGCCCCCGCCCCCCAGGCTCCGGTCGCTGACCCGCGCCGGCTGGCTTCCCACTTCCGTTCTGTGGCCCGCCGCCGCAGCGTGCGGTCTGACCTCTTGAAGGTGCTCGGCTGGACGACTGTCGCAGCGTCCATCGCGCTCTTCCTCGCCGACGGAGGGATGACCCGCTTCGGCAGCGTGGGGGAAGCGATGACAAGCATCGGCATCCTGGCCGGGCTCACCGCCACCGCCCTGATGTGCATCATGCTGCTGCTGGCAGCCCGCATCCCCTTCGTCGACCGCACGATCGGCCACGACCAGGCACTCGCACTGCACTCGAAGTTGGGCAAATGGACGATCTACGGACTGCTGGCCCACGGTGTCTTCCTCATCACCGGCTACGCCCTGACCTCGCACATCAACCCCGTCACGCAGTTCGTCCAGCTCTGGCAGGACTCCACCGACTTCATCTGGGCCATCGTCGCGTTTGTCATGCTGGCCGTCGTGGGCGTCTCCTCCATGGTCGTCGCGCGCCGGAAGTACCCCTACGAGTTCTGGTACGGCATCCACCTGACGACCTATCTGGCCATCATCGCGAGCCTCCCGCACCAGTTCTCGATGAGTGGGCTGTTCGCCCCCGGCACCTGGCAGCGCACCTACTGGATCGGCATGTTCCTCGCCACCGCGTTCGCGCTCCTCGCCTTCCGGGTCTTCCTCCCGATCATCACCAATCTCGAACACGGCCTGAAGGTCTCGCGGGTTGTTCGCGAAGGATCGGACGCCGTCTCGATCGAGATGACCGGACGCAACCTCAACCGGCTCGGGGCGCACGGCGGTCAGTGGATGAACTGGCGATTCCTCGGTAGCCGGACGTGGTGGCACTCGCACCCGTTCTCGCTGTCGGCGTCCCCGACCGGACGCACCATGCGCGTCACCGTCCGCAATCTTGGCGCCGGTACCAACGACCTCATGAGGCTCAAGCCCGGCACACGGGTCTGGGCCGAAGGACCTTACGGCATGTTCCATGACGCCGGCCGTAGCACGGGGCC
>ERZ795044.582-NODE-582-length-34151-cov-8.228883_pt1 | contig 34151 bp, 26 predicted proteins | sample MGYA00375128_ERZ795044 | MGnify/ENA primary metagenome ERZ795044 (study PRJEB30173, sample SAMN05720213) | anaerobic digester metagenome | isolation source: active sludge of municipal wastewater-treating anaerobic digesters | place: USA | collected 2014-12-22 ...
GGTCCGTGCGATCGGACGCCCCTGAGCCGCACGCAGCGATCAGGGCGAGCAGCAGGGCGGCCATCGGAATCCATCGACGGCGTGGAAGGGGACGCATTCGGTCGGGCGGTCGCAGCGATGTGGGGTGGCTAGGCACGGTCTTCCTCATCGTACCCCGCGGGCCACGATCGGACCGGCGACTCCTGCGGCACGGCGTCGCGGCGCAGCAGATAGAGCACCGCGTCGCCCGCGATGTCGTCACCGGCCCCCGTGGTGCCGCGGCCAAGCCCCTCGACCTCTTCGGCGCCCAACCTAACGAACCCCATGTGCTCGGCCAGGCGCACGGCGCGCACGTTGTGCACGGCGCAGCGAATCGCGACCGCGGCCATGTCGCGCCGGAAGAGCGCCTCGTGACAGAGCGCCGCGGTTGCCTCGCTCGCCAACCCCAGCCCTCCGACGTCGCCGCGCAGCCAGCACCCCACCTCGAGCGTGTCGTCGCGACCGGTGCGATGCAGCCCCGCCCCGCCGACGACCACTTCGCCGTCGGCGGTGAGGAGGGCGAAGGGCCAGTCCCGATCGGCGTCGAAGTCGCGCGCGAACCGATCGAGGCGCAGGAAGAGCTCCGCCTGCGGCGATGGCTCCTGGCGTGCCCACGCCAGCCACGGGCGCAGGTGCTCGAGACTAGCCCCGATCGCCTCGGCGAGGCGCGGGGCGTCGTCGGGCGACCAGCGACGGATGACAAGGCGCGCGGTACGTAGCCGCGAGGCGAACGTCACGAGGGGGAAAGCGAGGGGATGTCGGACGGTCGGTCACCGCAACCACACGGCGGTGGCCGCGTACTGTCGGGTCGCGGCGCCGCGCTTGACTCGCGCGGGGGCCCAGCGAGTTTGTACGGGAGACACGCCGACGGCAAGGACGTCGTTGGTACGCTCGTCTGCGCACGCCGCCTCTGCACCGCGCGCGTCGCGCATCCGCACGTCACCGCCGGCCACGCAGAGGGACGCCCGCCGTTGTCGTCATCCCACGCGCTCCTGACCATCGTTCGACGCACCCGCACGCTGTACCAGGGGGTGGGCGCGCTCTCGTTCTGCGCCCTTGTCGCGTCCGGCTGTGCCAGCGAGCACGAGGCGGCCAACCCGTATTCTGGCGACCCGGCGGACTTTGCCTGGGCGCTCCCCGCGGGGTGGCCCCTCCCCACCATTCCGGTCGACAACCCGATGTCGCCGGCGCGCGTGGAACTCGGGCGGCGCCTTTTCTACGACACGCGCCTGTCCGGGAACGGCGCCTTTGCCTGCAGCTCGTGCCACCGGCAGGAGTTCGGCTTCGCCGATGCGCGGAACATCTCGTTAGGCAGCACGGGCGAGCCGCATCCGCGCAACTCCCCCACCATCGCCAACAGCGCCTACTTCCGCGTCCTCACCTGGGCCGACCCAGTCACCCCGGACCTCGAGCGACAGGCGCTCGTCCCGATGTTCGGCAATCATCCCGTCGAGCTCGGACTCAAGGGGATGGAGGGGCAGCTCCTCGATCGCCTGCGCGCGGTGCCGTTCTATCGGCAGCTCTTCCCCATCGCGTTCACGGGAAGCGCCGATCCGTTCTCGGTGGCCAACGTCACGCGCGCGCTCGCCGCCTTCCAGCGCACCGTCGTGACGGGAAACGCGCCGTACGACCGGCAACTGCGCGGGGTGGCCGGTGCGATGAGCGCTGCGGCGCTGCGCGGGCAGCAGCTCTTCTTCTCGTCGGCGCTCAGATGCAGCGAGTGCCACCGCGGCCCGCTCTTCACCACCGCGGCGACCTTCGATGCCGACGCCGCCGGCCGGCCGGCCTTTGCCAACAATGGGCTCTACAACATCGGTGGTGACGGGAGCTATCCCGCCGACAACCGCGGGTTGCTCGGTCGCACCGGCCGGCCGGAGGACATGGGGAAGTTCCGCATCCCCACGCTGCGCAACCTCGCCTTCACCTTCCCGTACATGCACGACGGGAGCATCGGGTCACTCGAGGATGTGGTCGAGCACTACGCGCGCGGTGGACGCCTCATTCCCTCCGGGCCGCTCGCAGGCGATGGACGGAACTCCCCCTTCAAGGATCCGCGTATTGCCCCACTCGTGCTCTCGACGCAGGACAAGGGCGACCTCGTGGCCTTCCTGCGCGCGCTGAGCGACTCGTCGCTGGTCACCGATCGGCGGTTCTCGAACCCCTGGGCGCTGCCGTAGGGCGAAGACGCGAGCACAGCGAGCACCCCAGCGAACGCTGGGGCCCAGCACAGCGATCCGACGGGTGAAGGCCCGAGCCTAACGACCTGGTTTCTCGCTCACCCGCTCCCGCTTGTCGTCGATCCGGCGCACGGGACTGCCCGCGTAGGTCGCGCCGGCCTCGAGTCGCGCATGCTTGGGAACGAAGCTCAGGGCGCCGACCTTGCAGCCGTCGCCGATCTCCACGTCGATCCCGATCACTGAGCCTACGCCGATCGTCACGTTGCGCCCTACACGGACCGTGCCGGTCTTGACACACCCGTCCTCGACCGTGTGCCCGGACAGGTGGACGTCGTGCCCGATGACGGTGCCGTCGCCGAATGACAGCAGGTCGTGGTCGATGATGGCGACGCTGTTCACCCACACGCCGCGTCCCATCTTCGCGCCGTTGAGGCGGAGGAAGAGCCCCCAGAGCGGCGTCCCGCGAAACGGCGTTCCCACCAGCAGGCGTACCGCGTGCGAGCACATCCCTCGGCGCGCCCAGTCCAGCACCGGCCAGCCGTACTCGACGATCGGCATCACCTGATCGGGCGGGGTGCGCCAGCCGAGCAGGCGGATGGCCGCCGCGGTGGCGACGATGAGCGTCAGCGCGCTCAGCAGGCAAATCGGGAGCAACCCGACTGCCAGCACGACGACACGCTGCCACGTTGCAGTGGGGAGGTAGGGGGCGATCCCGTGCAGCGCCAAGGCGCCCGGCAGCGCCGCCACCCCCAGCAGGAGCGACTGCACCACGAGGTAGCTGGCGACTGCCCAGAGAAAGCGGATCCTGGCTGCGATCATCGCTCGCACTCCCATGGGCACGAGGACTCCAAAAGCGGTGAACAGGGCCGCCTCCACGACGATGCCTGACATCCTGCAGAAGGACCAGAGCACTTTCCCCGACGCGGTGGCCGACGAGCATGTCATCGGCGAGCCGGCTTCGGTTGGCGCCTTCCACATCGAAGGAAAGGGCCCCCCGCTCGTCCTCGTCCCCGGCATGGATGGGACCGGACGCCTGTTCTACTCGCAGATTCCCCGGCTCGCCCCCCACTACACGGTGGCGACGCTCAAGCTGCGCGACAACGCCGACCGCATGGAGCTCCTCGTGGAGGATCTGGCGCGCCTCATCCGCGCCATGACGCGAACCGGCGAGCCCGCGATCGTCTGCGGCGAGTCGTTTGGGGGGACGCTGTCGATGAGCCTCGCCCTCGCGCACCCCGAGCTGGTGAAGCGGCTGGTGGTGATCAACTCGTTCTCGCGCTTCCTCCCGCAGCACCGCCTCGATGCCGCGCTGATCTCACTGCGCTTCATTCCGTGGGGGGCGATGCTCCTGGTGCGGCGCTTCACCTCGGCCGGCATGCACTCGCCGCACACGCACCGGCGCGAGATCCACCGCTTCCTGCAGGAGATGCGCTACACGACGAAGGAGGGATACGTCAATCGCCTGCGCATCCTGAAGCGCTACGACATGCGCCCGCACCTCGGCGAGCTCACGATGCCGACGCTCTTCGTCGCCTCGACACACGACCACCTGGTGCCGTCGATGGAGCAGGCGCGCTACATGATGGCACGCGTGCCTAATGCCTCACTGCATGTGCTCGAGGGGCACGGACACATCTGCCTCATTGCGCCGGGGGTCGACCTGGGCGAGATCCTCGCACAGTGGAGCCACGCCGCGTAGCCGCCCATGCGCGGGCGTACGCCGATGGACACGCCCCAGCGTGACGAAGGGCGCCGGAGCCATGTGGCCCGGCGCCCTTCGAGACGAGGAAGGCTACGGCGCCTACTCGACGCCTGGCGGCCGCCGCTGCCCCTGCCCACCCGGCCCAAACTGCTGCGGGTTACGAATGCGCTCGGGGACCTTCTCCCACTGCTCTGGCGTCAGGATCGCCTGCGCCGACTTGAGCGCCGCGGTGCGTTCCTTCTGTGCCGCCTCCATCTTGGGGCGAATCTTCCCGAAGAGTGCCCCCATGTCGGGGTTGGCACCGGCGTCCTTCATCAGCTTCTGGAACTCCTCGCCTAACGCCTTGTTCTTGGCGGCCAGCGAGTCGCTGAGCGGCTGCAACTTCGCCACCTGCTCCGCCGTGATCGCGATCGAGTCCTTGAGCGCCAGGATGGACTGCAGCGGGTTGGCGTTCATCCCGCCCATCCCGAAACCGCCACCCGGTCCGCCACCCTGAGCGCCCTGCGCCCCACGCTGCCCTTGAGCACCGCCCGGGCCACCGAAGCCCCCGGGCCCGCCCGGGCCGCCACCGCCGATCATCCCGCGAATCATGTCGCGGAAGCGGTCGGGGCCCAGCGTGTAGCGCGCCTGCACGCCCAGCTGGAAGGGGACGGTGATCCCGTTCTGCCCGGCGCGGTTGGCGCCGAAGCGCTCGTTGACCTCGTACGTGTACGCCTTGGTGTTGGGATCGAAGCCGCGCACGTACAGCAGCGTGTTGTCGGTGCCGCGGAACTGCCCCCAGCCGCGCAGGTTGTCGGAGCCGTGCAAGAGCTGGTCGAGCCCGCCTAACGTGTTCACGGTCAGGACCGAGATCGCCAGGCGGCGGTTGAGGCCCAGGAAGTTGGGGCGCCAGTTGAGCTGCAGGTCGAGTGACGGCTGCCACGGCCCACGGCACGAGTTGCGCCCGGCGATCCCGCCAAGCTGCGCGTTGAGGCACGACTTGACCGCGTCGGGCGAGTTCTCGAGCAGGCGCTGCATTCCCGCGGCGACCGTCGGCGAGCTGGCCACCGACGGATCGAAGAGGAAGGCGCGGTCGTTGCGCGATCCGTCGCCGTTGATGTCGGCGCCCACCATCGGCGTGAACGGCGACCCCGAGCTCATGCGCCCGAATGCCGTCACTTCGATGGCCTGGTTGAACGGATAGGTGATCGTTCCAACGATCGTGTGCCGGCGATCGAAGTCGCTCGGCGCCCACTCGCGGATGTTCGGGTTGCCGGCCGTGGTGGGACCGCCGAAGCTGCTGAATCCACCGCCGCCACCAAAGCCACCGAACGGGCCACCGCCACCACCGCCATTCGCCCCCTGGTCCTTGGTCTGCCCCCACGTGTACGAGAAGTTGAGGATCGCCCCCTTCGAGGTGATCCCGCCCATCGAGACGGTGACCTGCTTGGAATCGCTCGACAGGTCGGACCCCGTGGCCAGCACCTGCCCGAAGGCATCGTTGCGGCGCGAACCCAGCACCGAGACGGCGCCGGTGAGCGGGACGATCGTCGTCGCGTCGACGAAGACCGGGCGACCGGCTTCACTCGTGAGGCCAAACTGCGGCGTCGAGCGCAAGTTCACGTCGGTGTAGCCGGTGAGCGCCACGCCGCGCGCGTACGAGAAGTCGACGTTGATGTTGTAGCGCTGCGCGAAGCGATGCTGCACGCCCAGCGACGAACGGATCGAACGCGCGGCCGAGAAGTTGTCGTCGAAGACGGTGACGTTGGGGCGCGAGGTCGGGAGGAACTGGTTCCCACCGGTGGCGCACGACGTCGGGATGGCCGACGGATCCTGCGAGTAGAGGTTCCAGTTGGGGACCGGGACACCGGCGCCGATGCAGACGAGTTGCGACTCGTTGTCGGGGAGGCCCGTGGCGCCGGCCGCCGAGGCGACAAGGCCGATGGAGGGGGCGGAGCGGAACTCCCCGATGCCGCCGCGGATCACCCACGTGGGCGGGGCGAAGCGGCCCTGCTCGGGGATCCCTAACGAGTAGGTGAAGCCGATGCGCGGGCTCACGCGGAACTCGGTGGGGACCTCATCGGTGCGGAAGCCGAAGGCCTGCTGCACCGCCGGGTTGTACGTGGGGGTGGAGCCGAAGTACGACCCTTCGGCGCGCGCCCCGACCGTGAGCTGCAAGGCACGCGAGACGCGCCACGTGTCGCCGAGGTAGAGGGCGGCGTTGGCCCCCGCGCCCTCGCGCAGGCGCGGCGTGAGGGTGCGCGTGTAGGTGGCCGGCGTCCCGTTCTCGAAGTCGGCGAGCGAATTGAAGCTGTACGTCCCCCACCGGTTGGTGGTCACGTCACGCTCGAACGACTGCAGGTTGAAGAGGGCGCCGAGCTTGAAGCGGTGCGCCCCACCCTCGGAGAGCCACGACGTCTCGTTCGTCCCCTCGAAGGCATTGGTACGCCCCTTCTGCGGGAGCCCGGTGTTGCCGCCAAAGGTGAGCGTCGAGATCCCGGTCTCCCCGTCGCCCAGGTCCGACGCGACCTGCACTCGGCCGAACGGGAGGGTAATGAAGGGGTCGCCGGCGTTCTTGTTCACCGACGTGTAGAGCTTGAGCTCGTTGAGGAAGCGCCCGCCGATGTTGCTGGTGAGCGTGGCGGCGAGGCCGCCTCCCCAGTTGCGCGAGTCACCCCCCGTCTGCGGGAGCGAGAGCGTCCCGATGCGTGTCGGATCGGAATTGCTGAAGGAGTAGTCGCCGCGAATGGAGAGCGACTGGCCGCCTTCGGTGAGGTAGTCGAGGCGAACGATCCCCGAGTAGTTGTCGGCGGTGCGATCGTTGGCGAGGATCCCGCGGGGGGCGATCCCGGCCCCCGAGGCGAGGTTGAAGAAGCGCGTGACCGAGTCAGGGGCGACGCCAAAGCGCGAGAGGGTCGAGGCGTCGGCGTTGCCGAGGTTAGGGACGATGTCCTCGCGACGCCGGAGCTGCAGGGCGGTGAAGAAGAAGAGCTTGTCCTTGATGACCGGGCCGCCGAAGCCGCCGGAGAACTGGTTCTGGTTGAAGCCCTGGGCCAGCGGCGACGGGTCTTCGCCCTCGACCGAGAGCCCACGATCGCGCAGCGAGTACGTGAAGTTCCCCTGCGGCGTATTGGTCCCGCTGCGGGTGGTCGACGCGATCTGGCCGCCGGAGAACTGCCCGCGGGCGACATCGTATCCCGAGGTGATGACGCGCGAATTGCGCACCGCCTCCTGCGGGACCTGCGACGAACCGAAGGAAAGACCGTCCAGGGTGATGTTGTTGGCGGTCGGGGCCTGCCCAGCGACCGAGAAGCCGGCGGAGGCCGAGTCGCTCCCGGTGATGCTGACGACGCCGGGGGCGGTGAGGGCGAGGTTGGTGAGGTCCGAGGCGTCGAGCGGGAGGCGCGCGGCCTGGTCCGTGTTCATCGCCCGTTCGACCGAACCGGGGGCCGGTCGGTCGCCCTCCCGCGGGACGTTCTGCCGCGCCTGGACGGTGACAGCGGCGAGCACCGTGGGGTTGGTCGTCATGCGGATGGTCACCATCAGGCGATCTTCATCGGCCTGCCGAGCGACCATCACTGTCGAGGGGGCGAGCCCGAGTGACCTTGTGATGACGCGATACTGGCCTCCTCCGTCTGGAAACAGGACGGTGAACTTGCCAGAGGCGTTCGTGCGCGCGCGCCGGGTCACGTTCGATTCGATGGACGTGACCTCAACGGTCGCCCCTTCGAGCGGCGTGTTGGTCTCGGCGCGAATGACCGTGCCGGTGATGATGTCGGTGGAGGCGCCCATCTGGGCGCGGGCGATCGCGGGGGAAAGCAAAGCGAACGCCAGAAGGGCCCGGCGCACCACTGGCGCGCGCAAGAGGCCTGCAATAGTCAGCACGAGTCAAACCCTCGGGTGGTACATCTCTGGGGACCGACGTAGGACGGTTCGGTACGGCGATTGTTAACGCGACCCACGCCGGCGGTGTTGTCGATTCGTCCCGGCTGGGACGCTAAGCTTCTGCGCTGATTGGCATTATCGGCCCATGCGGACGGCTTGCCATCTGCGGGCGACCGTTCGTCCCATCCCACAGACCGTCCGTGCGTGCGGAGTCGCCGTGAATCGGGCCGCGCGACACCTTCTCTGGCCACCGGCCATGTCTTCCGAATTCGTCACGTACTTCCGCCTTGGGGTCGGCCACATCGCCGACCTCAAGGGCTACGACCATATCCTGTTCATCGTGGCCCTGGTCGCGGGTTACGCGCCGCGCGACTGGCGGCGACTGCTCTGGCTGGTCACGGCCTTCACCGTGGGGCACTCGGTCACCCTGGGGCTGGCGACGCTCCAGCTGGTCCGGGTCCATGCGCCAACCATCGAGCTCCTGATCCCGGTGACCATCGTCGTCACCGCCGGGTACTCCATGCTGGCCCGTCGCCGCTCGGAGGCGACCGGTGAGGCGTACGCCCCCGAGCGTCATGCGCTCCTGTACGTACTTGCCGGGTGTTTTGGCCTTATCCACGGGCTGGGGTTCTCCAACTTCCTTCGGGCGATGCTGGGCGGCGAGGAATCGATCCTCCTGCCGCTCTTCGCCTTCAACGTGGGGTTGGAGATCGGCCAGCTGGCTATCGTCGCCGTCGTCCTGCTGGCCGGGGCGGCTGCCTGCGAGCTGGCGGGGCTGACGCGCCGCCGCTGGGCGACGGCGCTTTCGCTGGTGAGTGTGCTTGCCGGACTGCAGATGATCGTCGAACGCCTGCCCGGCGGTTGAAGGCGCCGTCGTTACTGCCACTGCTGATGCCACTACTGCTGCCACGGTTGAAGTGACTGCGCCCGACTCCAGTTCCCGCGCGCTCCCTTCTTCCGGTGTCCCCGCTCTCTCTGTTCTCCCGTTTCTCCTGTTCTCCCCGTCTTCCCGAACCCTGCCACCATGCGCGTCTCCCATCTGGTCTTCTCGTCCCCAGCCAACGCTGGGGCTGTCGTCTCGTCCCGGCGTTGGCTGTGGCAGGCGTCTCGTCTCGTGGTGTGGCTGGCGCTTGCCGCGCCGGCGGCCAACGCCCAGAACTGGCTCAACGCCAAGGACAAGAAGACCAACCAGTCGTCGTTCCGGGCCATCGACGAGTGGCCCGACCCCAACGAGTACCGCAACGCCGCCGGTTCGCCGGGCTCCAAGTACTGGCAGCAGCGCGTGGACTACGCCATCAAGGCCACGCTCGACACGGTGGCGCACACGGTGACGGGCTCGGAGCGGGTCACGTATCACAACAACTCCCCCGACCAGCTCTCGTACGTCTGGTTCCAGCTCGACCAGAACATCGATCGCGCCGACTCGCGCGCGGCGCTGGTGCAGCAGGCGCTCCCGTCGCGCATCCCCGAGCAGGCGCGACGCTTCCTGGCCCCCGAGGCCTTCGACGGCGGCTACAACCTCACGCGTGTGCAGGTGGTCGATGCCAAGGGGATCAAGACCAACGCCCGCTACGTGATCAATGGCACGGTCATGAAGGTGCACCTGGCGACGCCGATCGCGACCGGACAGAAGGCCGTGATCGACATCGACTGGACCAACAAGGTCCCCGAAGGCGGGCACAACGGGCGCGGCGCCAAGGAGCTGGTGAAGGACGGCTGGCTGTACGAACTCGCGCAGTGGTTCCCGCGCGCCTCGGTGTACGACGACGTGAACGGGTGGGCGACCGACCAGTTCCTGGGGCAGGGCGAGTTCTACCTCAACTTCGGCACGTACGACGTCGAGGTGACGGTCCCGCGCAACCACATCGTCAACGCGACCGGGGTGCTCACCAACCCGACACAGGTGCTCACCGCCACGCAGCAGCAGCGCCTGGCCAAGGCGTGGACGAGCGACACGCCGGTGTTCATTGTTGCGCCTGACGAGGTGATGAAGCCCGCAGCGCGCCCCGCCGGCACGGCGCCGCTCACGTGGAAGTTCCACGCCGAGAACGTGCGCGACTTTGCGTGGGTCTCCAGCAAGACGTACGTGTGGGATGCGATGGGGTTCAAGTACCGCCCGACCGACAAGACGATCGAGCTGCACTCGCTCTATCCGCGCGACGCCATGCCGCTCTGGGACTCCGTCAGCACCAAGGCGATCGCCCAGACCATGAAGACCTACGGGCGGATGTCGTTCGAGTATCCGTATCCCAAGGCGGTCAACGTGCACGGCCCGGTCTTCGGCATGGAGTACCCGATGATCGCCTTCTGCGGCGCGCGCCCCTCGCCCGACGGCAAGGTCTCGCCGGGGCTGGCCCGTGCCCTCATCTCGGTCACCATCCACGAAGTCGGGCACAACTGGTTCCCGATGATCGTCGCCTCGGACGAGCGCAAGTGGACCTGGATGGACGAGGGGATCAACTCGTTCCTGCAGTACTACGCCGAGAAGGACTGGGACCCCAACTATCCCACGCAGCGCGGGCCGGCGAAGAACATCGTGGGCTACATGAAGCAGGACGCGCAGGTCCCGCTGATGACCGAATCGAACGACATCCAGGCGCAGTTCGGCAACAACGGCTACTCCAAGCCGGCCGCCGGACTGGTGATGCTGCGCGAGCAGGTGCTGGGCGACTCGCTCTTCGACGAGGCGTTCAAGGAGTACTCGAAGAAGTGGATGTTCAAGCACCCGCAACCGGCCGACTTCTTCCGCTCCATCGAGGACGGCGCGGGGGAGCAGCTCAACTACTTCTGGCGCGGCTGGTTCTACACGACCTACGCCAACGACCAGTCGATAGCCGCGGTCGAGTCGCAGGCCGGCGATTCGTTGTTAGGGCCGGCCAAGGCGGGGCAGACGTACTACCGCGTCAAGATCGAGAACAAGGGCGGGCTGGTCCTGCCGCTGCAGATCGAGGTCACGTATGACGACGGCACGAAGGAGCTGGTGAAGCTCCCCGCCGACGTCTGGCGTCGCAACGAACTGGCCTTCACCTACGGCTTCTTCTCGAAGAAGACGGTGACGCAGGTGGTGCTGGATCCCAAGGAAGCGCTGGCCGACGTGGATCGGTCGAACAACACGTGGAAGAAGCCGAACACGGTCTCCTAGGCTCTAGCGCTTCTTCGCGGACTTCTTCGCGGCCGGCTTCGCGGCCGGCTTCGCGGCCGGCTTCGCGGCCGGCTTCGCGGCCGGCTTCGCCTTCTGCCGCGCGTCGTACTGCCAGTTCTGCGACTTCCCTTGGGCGATCAGGGCCACCGCTTTCTCGACGCGCGTGGCCTTGGTCTCCTCGCGCTTGGCGTCGGCGATCCAGGCGGCGTACTCGCGCCGATGCGAAGGGGCGAGTTTCTCGAAGGCGGCGGCGGCCTTCTTGTTCGCGCGGAGTGCGGCCGCCAACTCGGGCGGGATGTCGACGGGCGTGGCCGCGGTCTTCTTCGCCGTGGCGCGCTGCGCGACCACGTGTGGCGCCGGCACACCGGCCTCGTTGAGCGTCATCGCCGTCTTCACGTAGCCGGTGAGGATCGCCTTCGACGGAAGCTCCTTCACCGAGGTCAGCTTCCCGAACTGCCCCATCCCCTCCTCCTTGCCGTCGGGGACGACCAGCACCCCCTTCCAGAAGAAGAGCCCGCAGTGCGCCTTGAAGGCGCGCATCGCGCAGATGATCTCCGACTTGTACGTGAAGAAGGGAAAGCTCCACTTGATCTCTTCGACCACGTCGGGGCAGGCGGCGTGCACCACGTCTCGTATGTGCATGAGGATCGGCTGCGCGAACGGCGCGGCGTTGGCGATGTAGCGATCGACCTGCGGAGTGCGGACGCCCATGGCGAGATCTGGATGAAGAGAACGGGTGATTTGGGCGCAGACGACGAGCGCCTGGGATGCCTCAGCGTCCCCTGAATTGCGGACGGCGCCGCGCGCTGTCAATCGGGACGCCGGTTTCGCTAGCTTCGGGAGTGACGATTCCGCGCACTCATGGGAGCGCGGGTCGCTACGCCAACCGACGACGGAGTTCGCGATGCATCAGGTAGCGTTGCTGGGGACGGGACTGCTGGGGTCCGGGTTTGCGGAGGGGTTTCTCACGCGCGGCGGGGTGAAGCTGACGGTGTGGAACCGCACGCGCGCCAAGGCACTGCCGCTGGCCGAGAAGGGAGCGACGGTCGCCGACGATCCCGAAGAGGCGGTACACGGGGCGACGATGGTCCACCTCATCCTCCTCGACGACGCCACGGTCGACAGCACGATCGAGCGCATGCGCGACGGGCTGTCGCACGACGCCATCATCGTCGACCACACCACGAACCTCCCGGCCCGCGTCGCCGCGCGCGCCGAGCGGTTGGAGCACGAAGGGCTCCGCTACCTGCACGCCCCGGTCTTCATGTCGCCGGCCGCGGCGCGTGCGGCACAGGGGATCATGATGGTCGCCGGGCCGCCGGGGCGATTCGAACAGGTGCGCTCGGCCCTCACGCCCATGACCGGCGATCTGTGGTACGTGGGCGAGCGTCCCGACCTGGCCGCCAGCTACAAACTCTTCGGCAACGCGATGATTCTGTCGATGGCCGGCGCCATGGCCGACATCTTCCACCTGGCCGACGCCCTCGACGTCCCGCGCGCCGAGGCGTGGTCGCTCTTCTCGCGCTTCAAGCCGGAGAACATCTATCCGGTGCGCGCGAAGAAGATCCTCGCCGAAGATTACTCGGCGTCGTTCGAGCTCGAAGTCGCCCGCAAGGATGCGCGCCTGATGCTGGAGTCGGCGGCCAATCAGCCGATGCCGGTGATAGCGGCGATCGCCGCGCGCATGGATGCGCTCATCGCCGAGGGGCTCGGGGCACAGGACATGGCGATCCTGGCGAAGTAGCGGAAGACGGGAAGACGGGAAGACGCGACAACGACCCCGGAGGATGCCGGCCCTCGCGCGCGGGCGGTCAGCGGCGTGCGCTCGCGCGTCCCCCCATATGCGGCTCCCCTATCTCCCGATCCGCACCGACACGTATGCCCGACGCCCCGCACCCGGCTCGAAGAACCGTCCACGCGTGGCGTTGGTGACGACGTTGGCCGCGTAGTGGCGGTCGAACAGGTTGTCGATGCCGACAACCGGCTGGATTCCAAGCCGATTGTGCGGGGCGAGGCCCATCCGGGCGTTCCAGAGCACCCAGCCGGGGGCGTAGTTGGTGTTGGCGTCATCGGCCGCGGTGCGACCGGCCTGCTGCATCTCCAGCGTCGCAAAGCCGAAGCGCTGGCGCGCCGTGGCAAAGAGCGTCGACATGATCGGGGCCACACCCGGGACCGCGTTACCGTCGAGGCGCGTGGTGCCGACGAGGTAGTCGTCGTAGGTGTAGTCGATGGCGGTGAACGTTCCCCCGAGGTCGACGGGACCTAACGCGGCGGAGACGCTGAGCTCTGCGCCACGACGACTCGTTTCGCCCGCGTTGCGGAAGTAGCGACGCCCGCCACTGTTGGGAATCTCGAACGGGATCAGTTCATCGCGCGTGCGAATGCGAAAGAGGGCAAGGTCGACGAAGAGCCGGCGCCCCACCACCCCCTTGAGCCCCGCCTCCAGCGTCCCGCCGCGCTGCGGTTGCAGCTCGCGATTGAGCCCCGCCGAGCCGTCGGGGCGGTTGGCGAGTTCGGTCGTGGTGGGCGTCTCGAACGACGAGGCCAGGTTGGTGTACAGGGCCAGCGTCGGGCGCACGCGGAACGAGAACCCCAGCATGGGCGTGAAGGCCGACATCGTGCGCGACTGCACCGCGCCACCGACGGCATACCGGGCGCGATAGTCGCGCACGCTGAAGGCGGTCTGGTCGCCGCGCAGCGTCCCGGTGACGGTGAGCCAGGCGCGGTTCACCTCTCCTCGCGCAAAGACGCCGGCGCTCCCGACCTTCTCCAGTTGGTGGATCGTCTCGCTCCCCTGGTCGGCGACGGTGGGGCAGGTCGCCACGGGACGCCCGGCACCTACGCGTCCGGCGCAGTTGTTCCAGTTGCGGCGGTCGTCGCGCTGCGACTGTACGTCGGTGCCGACGGTGAGGCGCCAGAGGTGATTGCGCGTGAAGCCACGCTGCTCGAGGCGCGCCGAGGCGCCTAACGTGCGCCGGTCGAAGCCAACGATGGCGAACGCCTGTGGGTTGTACAGGTCTCGCCATCCGGAGAAGACGGTCGCGCTGGCGGAGCCGGCATCCCACGACTGCTCGCCGGTGAGCGAGAGGAGCTTCTGCCCCACCTCCTTCCGGGCGCGTCGCAGGATGTTCTGCGAATCGGCGACGGTCGGCACGTCGCGCAGCTCGGTCGCCGTCACCGCGCCGGGGTTCTCGGCCGTGGGGGCGTCGTACCAGGTGAACTGCGCACGCACGGTGCTGTTCTCGCGCCGCCAGGCGGCATCGCCAGAGACCACTGAGGAACTGAAGTGCGCATAGTCGCGCGGCCCGTCGCCCTTGTTCCCCGTCGAGGTGACGCGCCAGCCTAACGCATTGTCCTTCGCGCTCCCGGCCAGGGTGGTGTTCCAGCGATAGGAGTCGGCGTTGCGCACGAATCGAAAGGCGGGATCGAATCGCACCTTGGGGAAGGGATCGCTCTTGAGCTCGAGCACCCCGCCGGACGCATTGCCATACAGGGCCCCCGCGGCACCTCGCATCACCTCGGCGCTCCCCACCCCTTCGAGATCGACGAAGTCGACCGCCGTCTGCCCGTCGGCGAGGGTGAGGGGGACGCCGTCGCGCACGACCCGCACCCCGCGAATGCCAAAGGCAGATCGCGCGCCAAAGCCGCGGATGGCCAGCCGGGGGTCCTGCGTGGGGTTGTAGCGGTTGGAGACGGCGAGTCCGGGGACGTTGGTCAGCAGTTCGGTGAGCGAGGCCCGTCGGATCCCGCTGCGTCCGGAGTCGACCTGCAGGCGCGAGACGCCGAAGGGGAGGTCGAGAACCGAGCGCGAACCCTCGCGCGTCACCGTCACGCGCACCGGCTGCAAGCGGCGGGTGCGCGTGGAATCCTGCGCGTGGGCGCGAGTGGCGAGTGCGCCCACCGCGAACGGGACCACGAGGGTGAGCATGCTGCGAACACGTACGGCCATATCTTTCGCCACGGGGTATTCCTCGCTCCGGTCCTCGCCACATACGCCCTCGGCACGCCCGATCCCGACTGACGTGACCTTCGTCGCCAATCCTAGCCGCGCGCGCAGCGCCGCTGCAATCACGGCATTGCCGCCAGGGCGCCGGGGGAGGGTCGGGCGCCTTTGTGGGCTCGGTGTCGCCGTCGCGCTCCTTTTCGCTGGTGCGCGCCCAACGCCTGCCTTGGCGATCGTACCAGTGCCGCATCGCTCCGCCCCAAGAGGCGCGGCGGTGCACGACATCCACCTGACCTATTCGCGGGTGGTGGTGGACGGGGCGAGCGTGCTATGGCGGGTGCGCCTGTTCCGCGACGACCTGGAGAAGGCGCTCGCCGTGTACACGAAGAATCCGGCGTTCAAGGTGTCGACGCCGGGGGCGGACTCGGTCTTCGCCGCGTACTTCAACGCCGAGGTCCCGGTCACGGCCAACGGAAAGCGACTCACCGGGCGGGTGCTGCAGTCGGGGAAGGACGCCGAGGTCACCGATCAGGACATGTGGTGGTACCTGATCGAACTCCCGTCACAGTCGACGGTTACGACGTTCACGACGCGCGTGGGGCTCCTGTTCGAGCACTTCACCGACCAGCGCAACGTGGTGACGCTGCTCAAGATGCCGGGCGAGGGTCGTCACTCGCTGTACTTCGTGCGGGACGATGCGCGCATGCAGACGCTTTCCTTCTAGAAGGTGCGCGTGCGGCGAGCGGCTTCACGGGCGAAATGTCTCCTCTTCCTGACGGCGCTGGCCGGGTGTGGGCGTCGGCACATCCAGGCGGCGCCGATCCCTCCGCTCCGCCCCCTTCGGAGTTGCGACGCGATGGCACGGTCGGTCCCGACTGACTCCATCGCACCGTTGTTCCGCAGTCGCGCGCACCAGGACGCGTTCGAGCGCATCAGTCGGACGGTCCCGGGTGGCTTCGCGAGTATCGATCGGGATTCGACGGGACGCTTCGTCGTTCGGATGGTGGACACGACGAAGGCAGACACGATCCGCGCAGCATTGCGCGAGCCGTTCACGGCTGGGCGATCGCCAGTGGAGAAGGCGGGAATCCTGCGCGAGCTTGCGACGGCGAGGGCGGAGCGGGTGTCATGGAGCATGGCGCAGCTGATCGACTGGAACGACTACGTTGCGACGTTCGTGATCGGGGGACCCGCGGTGGTGGGGGTGGGGGTGAACGTGCATCGCCAGCGAATCGAGGTGGACGTCGCGGACGAAAACGGACCGGACGTTGTGGAGGCACGGCTCGGGAGCCGCCGAATCCCGTGCGGACTGGTCGTCATCAAGATCACCGGGCCGGTGCGACTTCTCTGATCCGTCGCTTGGCCCTTTGCCACTCTGGCAGCCAGTCTGCCGGTCGCGCAGGCTCGAGTCCCACTCCGCTTTCACTTTGGCAAGTTCTGGTCGGCATGCACGATGCCTCCTCCGCGTGGCGTGCGAGTCCATCTCGCAACACCCAAACCCACAGGAGGTAGTCGTATGGTTACCATCACGCCGCTCAACACGATGCTCGACCGCATGGTTACCCTCAGCCGGGCCATGGATCAGGCGTTCGTGAACGGGTCGCCCGACGCGCTTGGAAAGACGGCCGCCCAGCCCAGCTGGGTTCCAGAGCTCGACGCCTGGGAGACCGAGGGTGAGTACCTGGTGCAGCTGGACCTTCCCGGCGTGAAGTCCGAGTCGGTCGACATCGGCTTCGAGAAGAACACGCTCAGCATTCGTGGCGAGCGCGAACGCAGCATCCGTGCTCCGGAGAAGGGGGAGGTGCGCGTCTTCTTCGCCGAGCGCGACTGGGGGACGTTCACGCGCTCGTTGCGCTTTCCGCAGCACGTGGCCGGCGACAACATCTCGGCGACGTTCGACGCCGGGGTGCTGACGATCCGCATCCCCAAGTCCGAGGCGGCCAAGCCGCGCAAGATCCAGATCAGCACCGCGAGCGAGACGAAGCAGGTCGAGGGCTGAGTCGCGCGCGCCGGGAGCGATCCCGGCAATCAGGAGTACGTACAGCAGGGGAGTGGAAGCCGGCTCCGAGGGATGGAGCCGGCTTTTCCGTTCGGGACTCCGGGAGAATGCGTGCTGGCGGTACGGTGGGGAATGAATGGATGACGGAGGTGAGCGGGGCGGGTGGTAGCGTTGTTTTGGGGGGGGCCCCCACGCCGCTGCCGGAATCCCACCGACTCTACCGACGCTCGGCTCCCGCGAACGCCCGATCCCCCACCCGCTCGAACGGCCGATAGGCGCTCCCACCGCACGCCGGCACATTGCGCCCTGTCACCTCGCGCTCCCCCGCGCCGCATCTCCTGTGAGGCCGTGCCATGTCCGCTTCAAATCCCGCATCAACTCCCGCATCAACACCCGCTCCCACGACCCCCTCCGTGCTCCAGTCGCTCTCTGACGACCTCGCCGCTGCCGTCGCCAAGGCGTCCCACTCCCTCGTCGCGATCCACGCCCGCCGGCGCATTCCGTCGACCGGCGTCATCTGGCGCCCGGGGATCGTCGTCACGGCGCACCACACCATCCAGCGAGAGGAGCGGATCACGGTCACACTCGCCGACGGGACCTCCGTCGGCGCGACGCTCGCCGGGCGCGACCCCACCACCGACATCGCCGTCCTGCGACTCAACAGCGAGGTCGGCGTCCCCATCGAGCGTGCGGCCACCGGCGCCGCTCGCGTCGGCCAGCTCGTGCTGGCGTTAGGCATGCCCGGCCCCGCGGTCACCGCGGCGCTTGGCGTCGTCAGCGCCACCGGCGGCGAGTGGCGCACCTGGCACGGTGGACGCATCGACCAGTTCATCCGCCTCGACCTCGCCATCTACGACGGATTCTCGGGCGGCGCGGCGATCGATGCCAGCGGGCGAATGGTCGGGCTCAACTCCTCGGGACTCGCGCGCGCCTCGGCCATGACGATCCCGCTGGCCACCGTCGAGCGTGTCGCCGAGCAGCTGCTGACGTCGGGACGCGTGCGGCGCGGCTACATCGGGTTAGGGGTGCAGCCGGTACGACTGCCCGCCGGCGTCGTTGCGGCGCACGCCCTGCCCCGCGAGGTGGGGCTCATGGTCGTGTCGATCGAGGAAGGGGCACCCGCGCACGCCGCCGGGATCTCCCTGGGCGACGTGGTGGTTGCCTGTGCAGGGGAGGCGGTGGCCGATCCGTCCGAGCTGCTCGCCGCCCTGACGGGCGACCGCGTCGGCACGTCGGTGACGCTGCGCGTGCTGCGCGGCGGCGCCCCGCAGGACATCGCCGTCACCGTGGGTGAACGACAGACGCGTAGCGATCGCTGACACGAGGGATGACATGGATTCAACATCGTTTCTCTCCCCCGCCCTCGCGGCGGGGCTCGAACTCGACGGGCTGGCGGCGCTGGTGCGCGGCTACACCGTGCAAATCGCCAGCCGCAACGGCACGGCGTTGGGGTCGGGTGTCGTCTGGCATCCGGACGGCCTCGTCGTGACCAACGCCCACGTGGTGCGTGACCCCCGCCCCGTCCTCTCGGTAGGCGGGGCCGGGGAGTTCGAGGGACGCGTCGTCGCCCACGATGCGCGCCGCGATCTGGCGCTCATCAGCATCGACGCCGCCGGACTGGTCGCCGCCCCGGTCGGCGACGCCGAGTCGTTGCGCGCCGGTTCGCTCGTGCTCGCGCTCGGTCACCCGTTAGGCGTGGCGCTCACGCTCGGCGTCGTGCACGCCGTCACCACGACGCGCGGAATGCCGCGCTACATCGCCGCCGACGTTAGGCTGGCCCCGGGCAACTCGGGGGGACCACTGGTCGACACGTCAGGGCGCGTGGTGGGGATCAATGCGATGATTGTCGGCGGGCTCGGCGTCGCCATCGCCAGCACGGTGGTGCGCGCCTTCCTGCGCGACGCGGCGCGCAGCGGCGCCGTGTCGTACACCACCCCGCTCGCCGCCTGACGGGGCGCCCCGGGTGATTCGACTCGCCCTCGCCGCCCCGTCGGCGATGCTTCTGGCCGGACTCGAGGCCCTGGTGATGCGCGATGGCGCCTTCACCGTGGTCGAACGCATCGCGCACCTCGACGACATCGCCGAAACGCTCGAGGGGGCCGACGTCGAGGTCGTCGTCGCGGTGGTCGACCGGCCCGATCGTTTCGCCCTCCCGAGCGCCATCGATAGTGATGCGTCGGGGCACCGCTGGCTCCTCCTGGTCGATGCCGACGCGCACGAGGTGGGCGACTGGGTACGGCGCGGGGCCCGCGCCGTGCTTCCGCGCGACGCCGAGGGGCGCGAGATCCTCGCCGCAATCGAGGCGGTGCACGCGGGGCTCGCAGTCGTGCCGGCCACCGTGGCCAGCGCCCTCACCAGCTCCCCCGCCCGCTCGGCGCCGCGACTCACGAACGCGATCGCGTCGGCCCCCCTCTCGCCTCGCGAACGGGAGATCCTCGCCCTGCTCGCCGAAGGGCTGGGCAACAAGATCGTCGCCGCCCGACTGGGGATCTCCGAGCACACGGTCAAGACGCACGTCGCATCGATCTTCCAGAAGCTGGGCGCCGACACCCGGGCCGAAGCGGTCGCCATCGGGGCACGGAGCGGGTTGCTCCTGCTCTAGCCGACAGCGCGCCGGGGCACGACCGGGGCACGACCCGGGCCGAGCGTCCTGGCAGCGCCGAGGGCGAGGCACACCCGATGGGCGGTCGCTACAAACCCCACGGCGGTGCCCGATGTCTGAGGGAGTGAACCCTTTCAGCCTCCCCGCCATGCGCCGCCCACTCCCGCACCTCGCGTTCGCCGCTGTCACCATCGCCATCGCTCCGGCGCTCCTCTCGGCCCAGCAGCTGCAAGGGGTCAAGGAGCGCGTCTTCTCCGTCAGCGAACGCCTGGGCAGCGGCGGCACCATCCGCCTCTACGCCCGCGTGGGCGACATCACCATTACCGAGGGGACTGGGGAGACGGTCGACTTCCGCGCCGAGAAGGACGAGCGCCGCGGCCGCCTGGAGGACGTGGGCTTCACCGTGCGACGCGACGGCAACGACGTCACCATCTGCGCGGTGTACTCGGATGACGACGCCTGCGACGCCGACGGCTTCAACGGCCGTAGCAACCGGCGCTGGAACTGGGGTCGGCGGGAGTCGTTGCGCCTGACGATGACGGTCCGGCTGCCGCGCGGCGCGCGCCTGCGCACCACGAGTGGCAACGGCGACATCTCGGTGAACGCGAACCTGGCCGAGGCGCGGGTCTCCAGCGGGAATGGGCGAGTCAGGGTCTCCGGGGTCAGCGGTCGCGTCGACGCCTCGTCAGGCAACGGCGAGGTCTCGGTGGACAAGGCCGGCGGCCCGGTCGACGCACGGTCCGGAAATGGCGACGTGACCATCGGAACGGTCAACGGGCCGGTCAACGCCTCGTCGGGCAACGGCGACATCCGCGTCTCGATGGACAAGCTCACCGGGAGCGAGGACATGGAATTCTCCTCGGGCAACGGCCGCGTCGAGGTCGTCGTCCCCGCCGACTTCTCGGCCGAGGTCGAGGCGAACAGCGGCAATGGGCGCATCACGACCGACTTCCCCATCACCATCCGTGGGAAGCTCACCCCGTCGCGGCTGCGCGGGACGATCGGGAATGGCGGGCGCCGCCTCCGCATGTCGACCGGCAACGGATCGATGGAGATCCGGAAGCGCGCGTAGGCTCGTTGGAGCTGTCTCATTCGTGGTGATCATGGGGGCGCCGCAGGTTGCGGGGCCCCCGCGTCGCAGGGAGGGACGACGCACGGCGGTCCCGCCCGGTTCAGCGAGTCGACGTTGCGCCGATACTGTGGGGAGAGGTGTCCCCATGGAGAATCGTGTGCCCAGTCTTACGCCGACACGCCCGTTCCAGACGCGCATCGAGCGTCACGTCGAAGTCCGCCTCAAGGACGTCGACTCGGATCACCATTTCATCAGCTCCAAGTCGGAGACGATCAACGTCAGCGATCACGGACTCCTGATGGAGGTCCCGTCGGCGCTGGATGCCTGCGTGGGACAGGAAGTGATCGTCTCGCTGCACTGGGCCGATGGCCAGTGGGAATCGCCGGGCGAGATCGTGCGCTTCGAGAGTCCGTATTGGCGCGACCTGCGCTCGAGCGTGATGGGGGTACGCCTCGCGCGCGCGCTCCCGCACGACCTCCTGGTGCCGAACGAGACGCATCCGTAGGACCCGCGCGACGCACCACTCGGCATCGCGATCGCACCGTTCGACCACGCCCCTTCCATTGCTTCGGCCGCCCAGGCAGCTTCGGGCGGCCTTTTCATTGGACGCTCGACCATGCACCTGCCGCGCGCGACGACGACCTCGCCGCTGATGGCCATGACACCGCGGGCGCATCGCACGCGCCACGTCGTCGTGGCGCTCCTCGCCTCCCTGGCGTTCCTGTCGACGGCCGCAACGGCGGCCACGGCGCAGGAGCTCTCCGGCCGCGCCGCCCGCGAGGCGGCGCGCGCGTATCGCGAAGCCAACGAAGCGGCGATCCTGCGCGAGTTCACCACGCTCCTGTCGCTGCCTAACGTCGCCAGCGACAGCGTCAACATCCGTCGCAACGCCGCGCTCCTGCTGGAGCTGCTGCGCAAGCGCGGCGCCACCAACACGCAGCTCCTCGAGGTTCCTGGTGGGCCGCCGTCGGTGTACGGCGAGCTCCTGGTCCCGGGCGCCACGCGCACGGTCGTGCTGTATGCCCACTACGACGGGCAGCCGGTCGACCCGAAGCAGTGGGTGGGGGGCGGGCCGTTCACGCCGGTGCTGCGCGACAAGGCGCTGTACCAGGGCGGGCGCGAGATCCCCTTTCCCGCCGATGGGCAACGCGCCGACGGCGAGTCGCGCATCTACGCGCGCTCCGCGAGCGACGACAAGGGATCGATCATCGCGATGCTCACCGCCCTCGACGCGCTCCGCGCGCGCGGTGCCGGCGCCTCGCTCAACATCAAGTTCTTCTTCGAGGGGGAAGAGGAAGCGGGATCGGGGCATCTCAAGGCGATCCTCGAGAAGTACAAGACGCTGCTCAAGGGCGACGCCTGGCTCTTCTGCGACGGCCCGGTGCACCAGGGCGGGGACCAGCAACTCGTCTTTGGGCTGCGCGGGGTGACAGGACTCGAGGTGACGGTCTACGGCCCCACTCGCCCGCTGCACAGCGGGCACTACGGCAACTGGGCGCCGAACCCCGGGATGCTGCTCGCGCACCTCGTGGCCAGCCTGCGCAGCGACGACGGCGAGATCCTCATCCCCGGCTTCTACGCCGACGTGCGCCCGCTCAGCGCCGCCGAACGCAAGGCAGTCGCCGGGCTCCCGCTGGTGGACACCACGTTGCGCCGCTCGTTAGGGCTGGCCAGGACCGAAGGCAACAACGCCCTGCTCGCCGAGCGCATCATGCGTCCCGCACTCAACCTGCGCGGCCTGCGCGTGGGCGGGGTGCAGGAACTCGGCTCCAACACGATCTCCACCGAGGCCTTCGCCTCGTTCGACTTCCGCCTCGTCCCCAACCAGACGCCGGCGCGCGTCCGCGAACTGGTCGAGAAGCACCTGCGGACCAAGGGGTGGCACATCGTGAGCGACACCCCATCCACCAGCGAACGTCTCACGCACCCGCGCATCGCCCGACTGCAGTGGGAAAGCGGCTACCCCGCGCAGCGCGCGCACATGGACGACCCGTTCTCGCGCGCGCTGGTCACCGCGGTGTCCGACGGAGCCCGCACGCCGCCGCTCCTCGTCCCGACGCTCGGCGGGTCGGGGCCGAGCTACCTCTTCACCGAGGTGCTCGGCGTCCCGGTGGTCACGCTCCCCATCGCCAACGCCGACAACAACCAGCACGCCGCCAACGAGAACCTGCGCGTGCAGAACCTGTGGAACGCAATCGAGATGTACGCGGGGTTGATGGCGCGGCTGGGGAAGGAGTGGGGAGGGCCGCCGGTGCCGTGACGCGTCGAGCGGTTCGCCGTTAGGCAGGCGCGCGCTACTCGTCGCCGACGTCGGCGTGCGCCTTCCCGAAGGCCAGGACGAGTGCACTGCCCACGATCACCGCCGCCCCGACGAGCGTCCACGCCGACGGTCGCTCATGCAGCAGCAGCGCCCCCCACAACCCGGCGAAGACGATCTGCAGGTAGCCCGTCGTCGTGGCACGCACCGCCGTCTCGGCCTGCAGCCCGCGCGTCATGTAGACCTGCGCCAACTGGGTCGACACTCCCACGCCGAGCAGGATCGCCCACTCCGCCGGCGTCGGCACGAGCCAGTTGGAGGAAGCGAAGGGGATGGCGATGGGAAAGGTGACGAGCGGAAGGTAGAAGACGACGACGGCGGGGTGCTCGCGGTTCCCCATCTTGCGTACCGCGGCGTAGGCGGCCCCCGAGCACACGGCGCCGAAGAGGGCGATGGCGATGTCTCGCGTGTCGTAGACCGAGGCGGCGCTTCCGAAGAGGAAGCCCGGGCGCGTGATGAGAATCACGCCGACCATCGCCATGGCCAGGCAGGCCAGCTCACCTGGCCGGACACGTTCCCCCACCCAAAGCGCCGCCAGGATCGTGGCGAAGATGGGGTTGGTGTACTGGATGAGCGTCGCCTCGCCGAGTGGGAGGTGCACGAGCGACCAGTAGAAGCAGTTGATCCCGATGGCGCCAAGGGCGCCGCGCACGAGGAGAAGGCGGCGATGGGTCCCCCAGATGGAGGGGAGCCCAGCCTGGCGCACCGCCCACCAGCTCATCGCCAGCGTGAGCGCCGCGCGCACGAGGACCACCTGCGACGACGGAAGGCGCCGGCCCGCCAGCTTCACGAACAGCCCCATCACCGCGAACCACCAAGCGCCGATGGCCATCGCCCGGATCCCCGGCGACAGGACGCTGCTGCGGGCGACGGGAATGCTTGGAGGCACAGCGGAACTCGAGGGGCCTGACATCGACGGGGAAGCTACAGGCCAGTGCACCGCTGGTCGACCGCTAGGGAATCGCGTGCATCGCCGTCATCATGCGCGTCACCGGGCGGAAGATCGGCGTCGCCTCAGCGAGGGCGCGCGAATCGCCGACCAGCACCACCTCGTCGCCATCCTCGATGACGATGTCACCGATGGGCTGGAAGACCCCCTCGCCATGTCGCAGCACGGCAGCGGCGATGGCGCCCGTGCGCGATCGCAGCTTGAGCTCGCGCGCCGTGTGGCCGATGGCCTCGCCTCCGGCGCGCGCCACGACGACCTCGAGGTCGAGCCGCGCCCCGATGCGCGACAGCACCTCGTCCATGGGGGCGATGATGGCTCCGCGCTCGCGCAGCACCTCGTAGTGGTCGCGGCGCGCCTCGTCGGCGGCTTCGCGAATGCGCGACGCCGGGATGTCGAAGCGACGCAGCACGCGGGCAAAGATCTCGAGCGAGGTCTCGAACTCCTCCGGCACGACTTCGTTGGCCCCGAGGCGTTGCAGCTCGGTGATCTCGGAGACGTAGCGCGTGCGCGTGACGATGTGGACGGTGGGATTGTGGTGCCGCGCGACCACCACGGCGCGGCGTTCGTCACCCACCGAGGCGATGGCGAAGACGATCACGCGCGCGCGCTTGAGCCCCACCCGGTCGAGCACCTCGGCGCGCGTCCCGTCGCCGAAGAAGATCGGTTCGCGGGCGAGCCGCGCCTGCCTGACGAGTGCCCCGTTGGAGTCGAGGATGACATACGGAATGCGGGCCCGGCGCAGCGCCCGCGCCAGGTTGCGCCCGTTGAGGCCGTAGCCGACGATGATCACGTGGTCGGTCGCGGGGCCCGCCGCCCGCACCTCGCGCGTGGCGAACTCCATCGTCGGCATCGCACGCAGCGTGAAGACCCGGTCGGCGATCTCGGGGGCGGCCCCCACCGCGAACGGGGCGACCAGCATCGTGACGACCGCCGCGCCGAGGAACAGCTGGTAGTGCGGCTGGTCCATGATGCCTAACGCGATGGCGCTCGACGCGAGGACGAAGGAGAACTCTCCCACCTGCGCCAGCCCGATCCCGGCCACCAGCCCCACGCGCATCGAGCGACGCACGAAGCGGACGACGACCCAGGCGATGAGCGTCTTGAGGACGATGATCCCCAACGCGACCGCCAACACCTGCAGCGCGTGGGTCGCCACATAGCGCACGTCGAGCAGCATCCCCACCGAGATGAAGAAGATCCCGCTGAAGGTGTCGCGGAACGGCAGCACGTCGGAGAGCGCCTGCAGCCCGTACTCCGACTCGGAGATAATGAGCCCCGCGAGGAACGAGCCCAGGGCGAGCGACAACCCGAACGACGAGGTCACGAAGGCCGCGCCGAGGCCGATGGCGACCACCACGAGGGTAAAGATCTCCTGGTTGCGCATCTCGGCGATGCGCGCGAGCACGCGCGGCACGGCCCAGCGTCCCACGAGGAGCATCGTGGCCGTGACGAGGATAGCGACCCCCACGCTCCTCGCGATCGAGAGCACGTCGGCGCCGCTCCCGCCGAGCAGCGGGAGGAAGAGCATCAGCGGGACGACGCACAGGTCCTGGAAGAGGAGGATCGCGACGACCACGCGGCCGTACGGCGCGTCGAGCTCACCCCGGTCGGCGTAGACCTTGAGGATGATGGCGGTGGACGAGAGGGCGATGAGCGCCCCGAAGAGCGCCCCCTGGCGCCAGTCCTCGCCGAGCGCCAGGACGACGGCGGTGACGGCGAGCATGGTCCCCACCAGCTGCAATGCGCCGCCCACCATCACCAGCCGCCCCATCTTCACGATCCGGGAGAGCGAGAGCTCGAGCCCGACGGCGAAGAGCAGGAGCACGACGCCGATCTCGGCCAGCGTCTGGACCGACTCCACCTCGCGCACCAACCCCAGGGCGGTGGGGCCGATCGCGATGCCGCTCACCAGGAAGCCGACCACACTGGGAATGCGCAGCCGGTAGGCGAGAACGACCACGGGAACCGCGATCGCCACCAGGATGACGAGGTCGCGCAGGAGGGGGATGCCGTGCATGCGCGAAAGCTCTCGCGGCGTAGGAGGGTTTGTCGAGATGAGGGAGCAAATCAGGGCAGCGGCGCCTCGACGCTCCATGGCGACAAGCGCGGTGCGGCGCGCCGCTAACTGCCGACCGCCCTCGCCCCGTCGTCCGTGCTGCGCTCGGCGCCGTTCCGCTGCCCCTCGTCAGGCACTCCCTGCTCCGCGGTCACCGCCGGTGATCGACGCAGGATGACAAAGCCGATGAGCCCCGCGACCGTCGAAGCACCGAGGACCGCAATCTTGGCCGCGTCGAGAAGCGGCGAGTCGCCAAAGGCGAGGCCGGCGATGAAGAGCGACATCGTGAAGCCGATGCCGCCCAGCCAGGCCGCGCCATGAAGCGCTCGCCACGTCACTCCGCTGGGGAGTGCCGCGAGTCCGAGGCGCACCGCCGCTGCGCTGAACGCCGTGATGCCGAGCATCTTGCCCACCACGAGGCCGAGCGCCACGCCCAGCGACACCGGGCTGGCCAGCGCCTCGCCGATGCCCGACAGTCGCACACCGGCGTTGGACAACGCGAAGAGTGGCATGACGCCGAAGCTCACCAGGGCGTGGAGCGAGTGCTCGAGCTTGAGCAGCGGGGCATTCACCGCACTCACCGCGACGTCCAACCCGTTCAACGCCTCCTGTTGCCCCTTGCTGGTGATGACCAGCAGGTCACCCGTCTCGGTGCGGTCGAATTCATCGAGCAGGGCGCGCGCGCGCGCGGAGAACTCCTCGGCGTTGATGCGCGAGTCGGTCGGAATGGTCAGCGCGAGTATCACGCCGGCAACGGTGGAGTGAATCCCGGAGAGCAGGATGCAGTACCAGAGCACCAGCCCCACCACGAGGTACGGCGTGAGCGCCCCAACGCGCCGCACGTTGAGCGCGACGAGGATCGCCATGCACAGCGCTGCGCCCGCCAGCGCCCCCCACACGAGGTTCGCCGTGTAGAAGAAGGCGATCACCAGCACAGCCCCGAGGTCGTCGACGATGGCCAGCGCCGCGAGGAAGACCTTGAGGCCGAGGGGGACACGCGCCCCCAGGAGCGCTAGGATGCCAAGGGCGAAGGCGATGTCGGTGGCCATCGGGACGCCCCACCCCACGCTCCCGGGACCGCTGCGGTTCACCACGGCATAGAGCAGCGCCGGGACGACCATGCCTCCAAGCGCTGCCACGATCGGGAGCGCCGCCTGCTTGGGCGAGGCGAGCTCCCCAACGAGCACTTCTCGCTTGATCTCCAACCCCACCAGGAGGAAGAAGACGACCATCAGGGCATCGTTGATCCAATGATGGAGCGACATCGTGAGCGGCGCACCGGCCCCACCGATGGCGATCGGGGTCTCCCACAGGTGGAAATACGAGTCGCCCCACGCGCTATTGGACCAGACCAGGGCAATCGCCGTCGTGATGAGGAGGACGACGCCGCCCAGGGAGCCGATCCTGGCAAACTCCTGAAACGGCTGCAGCACCCGCCCGACGATGCGCCGGCGAGCCGTGCCTGGACGGGCGGGAGGAGTCGCAGTGGCTGATGGCATCGAGGGGGATGACCGCGGACGAATAGCGACGCGCTCGTGCTTGTGAACGATAACGGCCCGGTGGAGCGCCGGGTGTACGGCGGGGCGGCGGACTTCCCCACGCAGGTCGGGGGGATCGCGCTGGCGTGGTCCCGCGACGCGCGCCAGAATGTCTGCGCCCCTGCAGCCGGGGCGTTCAGGACGGCCGTGCCGCGCACAAACGCGTGGCACGGGCTCACAGGCGCAGCACGCGCGCCATCCCCCCATCTCGTCAACACCCCGGAGCCGCCCGTGCGTTCCCACGTTCGCCTCGTTGCCACCGTCTGCGCCCTCGGCGCGTTAGGCACCTCCCTGCAGGCCCAGCGCGCGGCGCGGCCGGCGCGCGGCGTCGCCAGCGATAGCGCCCGGCCATCGTCGCCGTACACCAGCGAGGCATTCGGCGCACTTCGCGCCCGCTCGATCGGGCCAGCGATGACCTCGGGGCGTGTGATGACGGTGGCGGTCCACCCCAGCAACCCCGGCATCATCTACGCCGGCACGGCGTCGGGCGGACTGTGGAAGACCACGAGTGGGGGCGCCGCCTGGCAGCCGGTCTTCGATCGCGAGGGTTCGTACTCCATCGGGTGGATCACCCTCGACCCGAAACATCCGAACGTCATCTGGGTCGGGACCGGCGAGCGCAACTCGCAGCGCTCCGTGGCCTACGGCGACGGGGTCTACAAGTCCGAAGATAGCGGCCGCTCATGGAAGAACGTCGGCCTCAAGCTATCGGAGCACATCGGGCGCATCGTCGTCGACCCCACCAACAGCGACGTGGTCTACGTCGCGGCGCAGGGGCCGCTTTGGAGCGCCGGCGGCGAGCGGGGACTCTACAAGACCACCGATGGCGGCACGTCGTGGACCCAGGTGCTCGCCATCTCCGAGAACACCGGCATCAGCGATGTCGTCGTCGACCCGCGCTACCCCAACGTCATCATCGCCTCGTCGTATCAGCGCCGGCGCCACTTCTTCACGCTCATCAACGGCGGCCCCGAGAGCGCCATCCATCGCAGCACCGACGGCGGAAAGACCTGGACCAAGGTGAACACGGGACTCCCCAGCGAGGAACTGGGGCGCATCGGGCTCGCCATTTCGCCGCAGAACCCGGACGTGGTCTACGCCAACGTCGAAGCAGCCAATCGCCGCGGTGGCATCTATCGCTCCAGCGACAACGGCGTCACGTGGCAGAAGATGTCGGACTACACCCAGGGGTCGATGTACTATGGCGACATCTTCGCCGACCCCACGCAGTTCGATCGCATCTATGTCCCGGACGTCCTCTTCCAGGTGAGCGATGACGGCGGGCGCACCATGCGCCCCCTCGGGACGCGCGGGATGCACGTCGACAATCACATCATCTGGATCGATCCGACGAATCCCAATCACTACCTCATCGGCAACGACGGTGGGCTCTATCGCACGTACGACCGCGGCGAAACGTGGGTCTTCTTCGAGAACCTCCCGCTCGCCCAGTACTACGACGTCGACGTCGACAACGCCGCCCCGTTTTACAACGTCTACGGCGGCCTGCAGGACAACAACTCGATCGGCATGCCGTCGCGCACCAAGAGCGACCACGGCATCATGAATTCCGATGTCTTCGTGACGATGGGAGGCGACGGCTTCGTCTCACGCATCGACCCCGAGGACCCGAACATCATCTACTCCGAGCTGCAGCACGGCGTCATCGTGCGCTTCGACAAGCGCACGCACGAGCGCGTCGGCATCCAGCCGCAGGAAGCCAAGGGCGACGTCCCGCTCCGCTGGAACTGGGACGCCCCCTTCATCATCTCGCCGTTCAGCAGCAAGCGGCTGTACATGGCCGCCCAGTTCCTCTACCGCTCCGACGATCGCGGCGACAGCTGGAAGCGAATCTCCCCCGACCTCACTCGGCAGGTGCAACGCAATACGCTGCCCGTGATGGGGAAGGTGTGGGGCCCCGACGCCGTCGCCAAGAACACCTCGACCGCGCTGTACTCGAACATCAGCGCGGTCGCCGAGAGCCCGAAGAAGGAAGGGATGCTCTGGGTGGGGACCGACGATGGGCTCATTCAGGTGAGCGAGGACGGGGGCGCCAACTGGCGAAAGATGGACAGCTTCCCCGGCGTCCCGGCCAACGCGTACGTGTCTCGCATCAAGGCCTCGCAGTTCGACGCCAACACCGCCTACGCCACCTTCACGAACCACCAGAACGGCGACTTCAAGCCATACGCCATCAAGACGACCGACGGCGGGCGCACGTGGACGTCGATCAACGGCGACCTCCCGGCGCGCGGCTCGACGCACGCCTTCGCCGAGGACTTCGTCGATCCCAACCTGCTCTTCGTGGGGACCGAGTTCGGCGCCTACGCCTCGCGCGATGGCGGCTCGCACTGGTTCAAGCTGGGCGGCATCCCCACCATCGCCGTGCGCGACTTCGCGATCCAGAAGCGAGAGCATGACCTCGTGATCGGGACGTTCGGGCGCGGGATCTACATCGTGGACGACTACACCGCACTGCGCACGACGACGCCGGCCACGCTCGCCGCCGCGGCCACGCTCTTCCCGGTGCGCGACGCCCTGCTCTTCGTCCCCACGCAGCAGTACGGCGGACGCGGCAAGGCCTTCCAGGGGGAGATGCTGTACAGCGGCGACAACCCGCCGTACGGTGCGGTCTTCACGTACTACCTGAAGGACGGCCTCAAGTCGCTCAAGCAGAAGCGGCTCGACGCCGAGAAGGCGGCCGAGAAGGCCGGGCAACCGATCCCGTATCCCACCCCCGAACAGATGCGGGCCGAGGCCGCCGAAGAGGCGCCGTCGATCCTCCTGACGATCAGCGACTCGTCAGGCACTCCCATCCGCACCATCACGGGGCCGTCCGCGAAGGGACTCCAGCGCGTCGCCTGGAACCTGCAGCACCCGTCGCACACGCTGCCGCGCCCGAGCAACCCGCTCGAGGAACTGTTCGAGAGCGGCCCCTCCGGACCGTACGTCGTCCCCGGGCGCTACAGCGTCTCGCTCGCCCAGCGCGTGGGGGGCGTCACGACTTCGTTAGGCGGCGCGGTCACCTTCCGTGTGGTCACCGAGCCGGGCGCTCCGGTCACGCTCGCCGACCATGCCGCACGCGGCGCCTTCCAGAAGCGGTTGCAGGAGCTGCGGCGCTCGGTGGCCGGCGCGGTCGAACTCACCACCAGCACGGGACAGAAGCTCGACCAGATGCGCCGCGCCCTCGACCAGACACCGGCCGCACCGGCCGCGTTGGGGCAGCAGGTGCGCGCGCTGCAGGATCGCCTGGCGCTCATCGTGCGCGAACTCTCGGGCGACCGTGCCCTCGCCAGCCGCAGCGAGGCAACCCCCGCGTCGATCGCTGAGCGGGTGAATGGCATCAGCGGTGAGCAGGGACGTACACTCGGCCGCCCGACCGGGACGCACCAGGAGCAGTTCACCATCGCCAGCGAACTGTACGCCGTTGAACTCGCGAAGCTGCGCCAGCTCGCGGAGGCCGACGTTCCGGCGCTCGAGCGTGAGGTGGAGAAGGCCGGGGCGCCCTACACCGCCGGCCGGATCCCCGCGCGATGAGGGGCCGCGGAGCAGTTGTCGGCGTCTTCGCCGTGTTGTGGCTGGCGGTGAGCGCGGGAACCCCCCTCGGCGCGCAGGGGCCGCAGGCGCGCGCCATCCTGCCGGGCATCGAGGGGACCATCATGCTCGACACGATGGGGCTCGCCCACAAGATCAGCGGCAATCGCGACTCGATCTTCACGGCGCTGGAGACTGCGTTCAAGGAACTCAAGCTCCCGGTCGAGACGCGCGACCCCAAGACCGGGCTCCTCACCAACCTCAACGCCGACGTGTCGCGACGCATCGGCGACGTGGCCATCTCGCGCTACCTCGATTGCGGGCGCGGGTTTTCCGGGAACAACGCCGACTTCTATCGCATCACCCTCGCCATCTCGGCGTGGCTGGAACCGGCCACCGGTGAGCCGCAACGCCTGATGGTCGCCATCGCGGCCAGCGGACGCGACCCCGCAGGGAGCCGGAGCGCGTACTCGCAGTGCACCTCACGCGGCGCGCTGGAACGGCGCATTGCCGATCGCGTGACGGAACTCCTCTCGCCACCACGTTAGGTCCGCATGGACGTCCACCGCTGGGACGAACGATTCTCCGCCGGCGAGCTCCCGTACGGGACGGAGCCCAACGATTTCGTGGCCGCGCAGGCGCCGCGCATCCCCACCGGCCCGGTGCTGTGCCTGGCGGAGGGCTACGGACGGAACGCGTTGTGGCTGGCGGCGCAGGGGCACCCCGTGACCGCCATCGAGCAGTCGAGCGTCGGCATCGCGCGCGCGAAGGACCTCGGCGCCGAGCGTGGGGTCGAGGTGACGTGGGTGCAGGGCGACCTCGCCGACGTCGACCTGGGGGAAGGCAAGTGGAGCGGGATCGTCTCGGTCTTTGCGCACCTCCCGCCGGCGTTGCGCGCCGATGTGCACGCCCGCGCGGTGCGGGCGCTTGCCCCTGGCGGCGTCTTCATCCTCGAGGCGTATTCCCCCGCCCAGCTCGGGCACCGCACCGGCGGGCCGCGCGACGTGGAGCTCCTGATGACGCGGGATGGACTGGTGCAGGAACTCGCCGGGCTGGAGGTCCTCATCGCACAGGAGATCGAGCGCGAGGTGAACGAAGGGGTACTGCACCAGGGGCTGGCGGCGGTGGTGCAGGTGGTGGCGAGGAAGCCGCACTGACGGCAGTCACCCCTCGATTCGCCGCCGCCACTCCTCGAGCTTGGCCACACGGGCCTCGAGCTGGGCCACCTCGTCGCGGCCCGGCGCAACCCTGTTGGCGCTCGCGGCAGGCGCCGCGTGCGCGCTGGTGGCGGGGGACTGCGTCGAGACGGACGCCGCCGCGCGCGCCGGTGACGTGATTGCGGCTGGCGGAGACGTAAGCGCGCTCCGCGACAGCGCGCCGAGCGGCGTGAGGGGCGCCCCGGCGGAGGATGCGACGCCACGTGCCGCCAGGCGCAAGAACGCACGGCCGACGGGCCCCATCCACACACGGCGGAAGATGCGCTCGGGCGGTGGCGCACGGAACGGCGTTCGCGCCAGCAGGGCGATGCCGGCCCCCGTCAGGGCCAACCCTGTGAACAGGGGCACGAGCGCCCACGCGGGGATCGCGTACGCTCCCGATGCAAGCTTCCGGCGCGTCACCAGCTCGATCCCGATCAGCCCGGCCGCGATCACGAGCATCAGCAGCGCCATGCGCACCGTCGTGCGGCGGCGCCGCTGCGTGAGCGGATTGGCACGCCGCGACTGGCGCACGCTTTCCCGCTCGTCGTACACGCCCTGCATCCCCTTGAGCACGTCGTCCGGCGCATAGCCCATCTCGGCGAGGTGGCGCGCGTCGCTGAAGAGCTGCAGCAGGCGCGTGAGCCCGATCCCCACGAGGACCACCACGGGGACGAGCGCATCGAACGACGAGCCGAGTCGCGCGATGGCGCGCGAGACGGTCCACGCCACGAGCACGAGGAGGAAGAAGACCGTCGACAGCAACTCGAGCTCCGACACGAAGCTCCGCACCGGCAACGGGATGTCCGGCCCCGCCAGCTGCGAGTTGTCGACCGCTTCCACCAGCGCCTCCGCGGTCGCGAAGCGCGCCTCCGGCACCTTCGCCACACACCGGTCGATCGCCGCCGAGAGCAGGTCGGGGAGCTCGGGACGCACCGACTCGATGGCCGGGACCGGCTCCGTCAGCTGCTTGACGAGGATCTTCTGGATCGACTCGCCGGTCACCGCAGGACGCCCGATGGCCGCGAACCAGGCCACCAGCCCTAACGAATACAGGTCGCTCCGCCCGTCGACCGTGTCCCCCGACGCCTGCTCGGGGCTCATGTACTCGGGCGTCCCGACGACCTCCCCCACGCGAGTGAGCCCGCCGCCGGCGGTGGGCTCGGTGATGGCGCGGGCGATCCCGAAATCCATGAGCAGGGCGCGCCCCGTGGCACGCTCGATCATGATGTTGTCGGGCTTGATGTCCCGATGCGCCACCCCACGCCCATGCGCATAGGCGAGCGCGTAGCCAACGTCCTGCAACAGGCGCACGAGTTCGCGCACCGTGAGCGGGCCGGCACGGTGCACCCGCTGCGCCAGGCTCTCCCCCTCCACGTATCCCATCGCGAAGGCCATCACCCCATCGCGCTCCTCGATCGCGTGCACCGGGACGATGTTGGGGTGCGAGAACGACGCCGTGGTGCGCATCTCGCGCAGGAAGCGATCGTGCAGCGCGGGATCAGCGGCGAACTCCTCGGGCAGGATCTTGAGCGCCACCAGTCGGTCGAGTGCCCGGTCGCGCGCCAGGTACACCGCCCCCATCCCGCCACGCCCCAGCTCGCGCTCGAGGTCGTAGCGGTCGGCCAGCTTGCGGCGGATCTGGGTGAGGTCGGACAGCGTCACGAGGAGTGTGAGAACGAGCGGGCGGAGTCATCGAGAGCCGGCGCGACCGAGCGCGTCGGCGGGAGCGTGCGTCGGCAGGACGGTCGCCTTGCGACCACCGCCGCCGCGGAAACGGTCGTCGTCGTGCGCGGGAGGTCAGCGCCCCCCAAGCCCTACAAGCCCATGGCTACCGCAATCATCCACGCACCGTACGACAGCATAAAGGTCCGGTTGGGGATCCCGAACGCCCCATTGTTCATCAACAGTGGCACCATCACCACCACGCTCAGCCAGACCGCGCCCGCCAGCACGGCGAGCGGTCGCGCCTTCCACGCGGGCTGCGTCCGCAGGTGCAACGTCAGCAGCAGCACCGCCAGTAACTCGCCGGGAACGCCGAG
>ERZ795044.583-NODE-583-length-34137-cov-5.413473_pt1 | contig 34137 bp, 33 predicted proteins | sample MGYA00375128_ERZ795044 | MGnify/ENA primary metagenome ERZ795044 (study PRJEB30173, sample SAMN05720213) | anaerobic digester metagenome | isolation source: active sludge of municipal wastewater-treating anaerobic digesters | place: USA | collected 2014-12-22 ...
CGTAATCAGGTAATCTTGAGCCACAGTAGAAGCGACTTGCTCTTCCGCGCCTTTCCAAACCTTTAGTTGGCTGATGGTTTGCCCTTGTTTATAAACGGTACTGGTGTCATAAAATTGAAAGCCATAATTTAATAGCTTTTGGCTTTCTGAAGCGCGTGCGGCATCATTTGCAGCACCAAGCACCACTGAAACACGGCGAACGCCATCACGCTTGGCTGAGGCAATCAGGCAATAACCGGCACTTTCCGTATGACCCGTTTTCATGCCATCCACATTTGGGTCTAGCCATAGCAACCGGTTGCGATTTTGCTGCTTAATTTTGTTGTAGGTATATTCTTTGACTGAGTATAAGCGTTGGTAATCTTCAGGAAAATCATGAATTAACGCGCCCGCCAACAATGCCAAATCTGCCGCAGTGGTGTAATGCTGTGGGTCAGGTAGCCCCGTTGCATTGACAAAATGCGTATTTTTCATGCCCAAACGTTGCGCTTCTTTGTTCATCATGTCGGCAAATTGTGCTTCAGTACTCGCAATGCCTTCGGCAAGCGCAATAGAGGCGTCGTTGCCTGATTGAGTAATCATGCCATGTAACAGCTCATCAACGGTTACTGGAATGCGGGGCTCAATAAACATTCTAGAGCCTTCAACCTTGAGTGCCGCTTCACTGACAGGCAATGTTTGCGTCAATTTGAGATGACCATTTTTAAGCGCCTTAAAGCTTAAATAAGCTGTCATTATTTTTGTTAAAGAGGCGGGCTCAACGCGCATATTGCCTTGCTGCTCTGCAATAATAAATCCACTATTCAGGTCTTTGAGTAAATATGCTTTAACGGCCAAATTGGGCGCGGGGGCAATTTGCGCTTCGGCCGCCTGTGTATAAGGCACAAATGTAGAAAGCAGCAAAGCCGTGGCAATCTGAGTTTTAAAAGCGAGTTTGAAACCCAGAGATTTTTTTTGTGTAGAAATTTGCATTTTATGAAATAAATCTATTGTTTTTTAACGATAGGCGTAATACTTAATTGCTTACGAAGATTGCTGGCAGCTAAGTCGGCCTCTTTTTTTGTGGCATATGGGCCAAGTTTGACTTGGTACAAGCCGTCATTATACACGTTAGTCACGCTGGCATTGCCTGCTACGCCCAGTCTTTGAATTTTCTTCTGTAATTGTTGGCCATTGGCTTCACTTCTAAATGCACCCGCTTGCACATAATAGCCTGGCTTGCTGGCGCTATTTTCTTGTGTAGCAGGCGCCTGAGCAGGAGGTGTAATGTCAGCTACTGGTGCAGCGGCAACGGTTTTTGGCTCACTTGGCGTAATCACTTCAGGCACTGGTTTGACGGGAGGTGCAACTTCTACCGGAGTTGCTACTACCTCTGGCTCGGGCATGATAGGGCTTGGTTCAGCAGGTTTACTGACAGGGGTCGCGGCGGGTTTCACCTCGTTAACTGGGGCAGTTTTACTTGTGGCAGCAATCACGGCTTCATTGTTGCTGGCGTTAATCAGCTCCACCTCTACAAGACCACTTCCTTGTTCAATCAGTCTTAGTTTGTAAGCTGCGGCATAAGATAAGTCAATTAATCGATCGTTTTTGAATGGGCCTCTGTCGTTGATACGAACAATCACCGAGCTACCATTTGCTGGGTTTGTCACTTTAGCGTAACTTGGCAGCGGCAAAGTGGTATGTGCAGCGGTCATGGCATACATGTCGTACACTTCACCCGATGAAGTTTTTTTGCCATGATAGCGTTTACCATACCATGAAGCGACCCCTTGTTTTTTGTAAGGTTTGTAGCTGGTTAATGGCACGTAGTTTTTACCTAAAGCAGAATAAGGCTTGTTAGAACGCTCTAGTGGAGGCTCATTCGTAATTTGTGCGTTTGGAATACTGTCGATGTCTGCTGGCGCACCTTCACCTGGACCATCATCTAAATAATAACCACCAGCACCAGGTTTTGCTGTGGAGGTGTCAGAAGATTGAGATGTCGGTGCGCTAGGTTCTTTAGAACTTGGTTTAGTGGTAACGCCGCCACAAGCAGAAAGTAAAATAATGCTGAATAAAATAGTACATTTTTGTAGGTTGGCTTTAGTTAGATGCATGGAGATCTACTTTCATTGGTTGTTATGAGACACTAAGTGCCTACTAAATTTTTATGTGTTTGAATGCTCATTAATATACCAAAACTTACACAGAGCGTCACCATCGATGTGCCACCGTAACTAATAAGGGGAAGCGGCACGCCAACGACGGGTAAAATGCCGCTCACCATGCCAATATTCACAAAAGCATATGTAAAGAATGTCAGTGCCAGACTGCCAGCCAGTAGCCGAGAAAATGTATTTTTTGCCTCAGACGCAATATATAGACCGCGTAAAATAATTAAACTAAATAGCGATAATAACAATAGATTTCCCATTAAACCAAACTCTTCACTAAATACGGCAAAAATAAAGTCGGTGTGGTGTTCAGGTAAAAAGTCTAGTTGTGTTTGCGTACCATTGAGCCATCCTTTGCCATTAAAGCCGCCAGAGCCCACGGCGATAACAGATTGGATGGTGTTATAACCTGCGCCGAGTGGGTCTTGAATGTCACCTAATAAAATTTCAATGCGCTTCCTCTGATACCCATGAAGAAGACCATGATGGATGAAAAAATCAAGTATTGGTTGGCGCATGATATAGAGTAAGGGTGTTGCCACTGCTAGGGTGGCAGCGGAACCTGCGAGCAGTTTCCAGTTTAACCCTGCCAAAAATAAAATGTAAAACCCCGAGGCAAAAATGAGTAGGGATGTGCCTAAGTCGGGCTGTATTTTAATTAACCCAACTGGTATCACGAGCAGTAATGTGGCCGCAGCAAAATCTCTACCATATGGCCTGCCTTCACATTTGGCGAAATACCAAGCAAGCATCATGGGCATGGCAATACGCATGAGTTCCGAGGGCTGAATTTTGATAAAACCTAAATTAAGCCAGCGTTGGGCACCTTTACTACTAGAGCCAAACAAAGCAACGGCAATAAGCAAGATAACGCCTAAAATATAAAGTGGTACCGCAAGACGCTGCAACTGGTGGGGAGTTAAATTAGCCACAATCCACATACACCCCAATGCAACCGTAATATTCACGGCCTGTTTATACATATAAGGGACAGATGCACTGTAGACAACACTTAAGCCCAGTAATAATGTGACGAGTAGACACGTCATTAAAAATGCATCAATATGCTTGCCTATTATTTCAAATAGCCTGCTAATCATGAAACTCTTCTTCCATTATAGACTCGGCATCTACAGCGTTTTCTGCTGGCACATTAGCAGTATCTTTAACAGAATCCACCTCAGGTAGCTTGTTGAGCAAATAGTAATCCATGACTTTTCTCGCGATTGGACCCGCTGCAGAGCCGCCATGTCCACCGTTTTCCACAATCACCGCCAGTGCGATTGTGGGGTCATCCGCTGGGGCATAAGCCACAAATAACGCGTGGTCACGATGGCGCTCATTAATGGCGTTGGCGTTGTATTTAGCATTTTGTTTGATGCCAATGACTTGTGCGGTACCCGTTTTTGCAGCAACGCTGTAAGGCGCATTTGCCCCTACGCTTGCTGCCGTTCCACCTGGCAGCGTAACATCAATCATGCCTTTTTTAACGATTTCCAAATTATCAGGATGAATTGTAATCTTATCCTGAATGACCTCAGGAATGATGACGGTTTTCCCAGTGAGCGGATTTTGCATTTTTGTTACTAAGTGTGGTTTCATTGCTACACCGCTATTGGCCAATATGGCGGTGCCATAGGCAAGCTGCATCGGCGTTGCGAGCGTGTAGCCTTGCCCAATACCCGTGATGACTGTGTCACCTTGATACCAAGGCTGTTTGTAACGCCGTTTTTTCCAGTCTGGTGTGGGCAGTAGTCCGCCATTTTCTCCTTGAATATCAATTCCAGTTTTTTTTCCGAAGCCAAAATGACTGACGAAATCACTTAAGTTTCCAATGCCTAATTCCATCGCCAAACCGTAAAAAAATGTATCGCAAGAGATCGTAATGGCTTTTTGCATATTGACGATACCATGACCACTTGGCTTCCAGTCTCGATAGCGGTGTGTACTATTGGGCAAGCTGAAGTAACCTGCATCATGAATTGCGTAGGGCGGCGCACGTAACCCATGTTCTAGGCCAGCAAGAGCGACGAATGGTTTGAAGGTTGAGCCGGGAGGATACACGCCGCGAATAGGACGGTTGATAAGTGGCCTGTCAATCGAATCATTTAAGGCTTTCCAGTTATCAACATCAATACCATCAACAAATAAATTTGGGTCAAAATTGGGCTGACTGACAAAACTTAATACTTCGCCCGTTTTGGGATTGAGTGCGACTAATGCGCCGCGCCGGTCTCCAAAGGCTTTTTCGGCGATTTCTTGCAATTTAGTGTCGATGGAAAGAACAATATTTTCACCAGGTACAGGCGCTGTGCTCGATAATACGCGCACAGCTCGGCCGTCTTTATCGATTTCAATTTGTTGAAACCCAGTTTTACCATGTAATTGCTCTTCGTAAAATTGTTCTATACCACTTTTTCCGATGTGATCTGAACCCTTGTAATTTGAAAGTACCCCCGGATTTTCTTTGTCAGCTTCTTCAAGATTCGCCACGTCTTTATCGTTAATTCGTCCAATATAACCTACAATATGCGCGCCAAGTTTACCCAACGGATAGCGGCGGTAAAGGCGCGATTTAATCTCAACACCAGGAAATTGGTATTTGTTTACTGCAAAACTAGCGGCCTCAGTTTCGTTGAGGTGTGTACGAATAGGGATGCTTTCAAAATTTCGGCTAGCTTGCCTAAGTTTTTTGAATTTCTTTTTGTCCAACTCACTGATTTCAATCAAATGACTGAGCTCATTGATGGTATCTTCAATATTGGTATCTAATTTTGATGGGATAATTTCGAGCGTATAGACGAAAAAATTATGTGCCATCACTACGCCATTTTTGTCTAGAATTAAACCACGAGTGGGAACAATTGGCACCACTGAAATGCGGTTGTTTTCAGCAAGCGTTTGATAATGCTGATGTTGGATGACTTGCAAATAAAACAAGCGATAGGCAAGCAGTAAAAATAAGGCAACCACCACAAACCCAGCAAACACCAGTCGGCGCTTGAAGTAGTATTGCTCATGTTGAAAATTTTTGAGTTCAGAAAGCATATTAACGATGTGGCGCTAAATCTTTGCTGTGAATATCAGACCGAATGTGCGAGACCGCGCCTTGGTGCAACATAAGGTGAACATGAAAATTAAGTGCCACGGGCGCGACCACCTGTATTCAAACCAAATAATACGGCTAATCTCCACAGCAAAATGCCAGTAAAGCTTGGTAAAAAATAGGACCAGCCCCACACTTCAGCCCCAGAAAACACTTTAAGAATAAGCAAAGTGAATTGTGAAATGAGTAACAAAATGAACACGTATAACAGTTGTTGTGTATGGTTAAAGAGTACAAGGCGGCGCTGATAGACCACCCCAAAAAAAGCAGTGACAGTATAGGCTAAGGCGTATTGACCGAATATACCACCACTCGCCAAATCAGCGATCAAACCCACAAGCCAAGCGGTACCAATATTGCATAAATTGGGGGCACGAATCAGCCAAAAAATAACCACTAGTAGCAGAAAGTCAGGGCGCGCTTTTAGCGCTAATCCTGACCAAGGAACTAGCAGGCAAATGAGTGCCACTAGTAGTGAAATATAGACTGTTTTGAAGTTATTGTGTGGCATTGGGTTTAATAGGCTTTTCAGTCAAATTTGCTGCTTTTTTTATTTTAGTTTGGCCACTTTCCTTTTTGTTTGATGTTGGCAATGTATTCTGGCTAGTTTCGACCTCTTGGCTGGGGACTTCGTTTTTGATTGGCATGCTGACAATCAGTACATGACGATGGTTTTCAATGCCGCCTGTAGGTGTGCAAGTGATGCGTGCATAGGCTGAGTCAGGCGTTGCAGTGATTTTAGTGACAGTTGCAACTGCAAGGCCAGCCGGGTATACGCCATCAATGCCAGAAGTGACGAGTTTGTCACCAGTTTTTATATCCACATTGGCTGGCAAGTAGGGGATATCGAGCGTGTTATCACGACCGCGGCCGAAGGCGATGGCACGTAAACCATTGCGTTCTATCTGCACGGGAATTGCGAGTGCTTTATCGGTAATGAGAGTGACTTCACTGCTGTATGGAAAGACGCGCGTCACTTGACCGATAACACCAGTTGCATCTACTACTGCCTGACCCGCAATAATTTGATGTTGAGTGCCGCGATTAAGGATATTTTTTTTTCTAAATAAGTCCCGACCGACGTATATGACTTCGCCCAGCACGCTCGTTTCAGCCAACGCTTGATTGGTTTTTAGCAAACCTCTGAGATGACTATTTTCTAGCGTTAACGTATTGAGTTTTTGTAGTGCAACGTTATTTTCTAGGGCTTGTTGCCGCAATTGCTTGTTCTCACTCACCAAACGATTTTGCGTGGAAAAATACTCGGTGACATTTTGGTATAGCTGTGAAGGTGCATTGGCGATCACCTGCAAAGGGTGCAGTATCGCGACGAGGTGTTGGCGTACGGTCGATAGGTATTGCAGGCGGCTATCTGTAGCAATTAGCGCTAGTGATAATGCGGAAAAAAATACGAGGCGGGCGAACGGGCTTGGCCCCCGCACAAAAAAGGCAGGTTCTTGCTGTTGTTCAAGTTTGTGATTAAACCCTAGCGCCATCTTTTTAGACGCCCCATCGTTTAGATGTCATAGTCAAGTATTCAATACCAGATTTCATTACATTATACCAATCTCAAATATCCAGCATGATGCAAATGTGGCATTAGAGTGCCGAGTCCTCAGAAATAAATTAGGCCGCATAAAACGGCCTAACTTCGCATGCACTTGAGTGATGTAGAGGCTTTCTAAAGTAGAGATAACTTATTCGTAAGCAAAAATGCTGCCTAGTTTATCCATTTCATCTAATGCGCGGCCACATCCTCGAACAACGCAAGTGAGCGGGTCTTCGGCGACAATGACAGGCAAGCCAGTTTCTTCAACTAACAATCGGTCTAAATCACGTAGTAATGCGCCGCCGCCAGTGAGTACCATGCCTTTTTCAGCAATATCAGCACCCAGTTCTGGTGGGGTTTGCTCCAGTGCAGATTTCACTGCACCTACGATGGTGTTTAACGGTTCAGTCAGGGCTTCTAATATTTCGTTGCTAGATATTGTAAATTTACGCGGCAAGCCTTCTGCGAGGTTGCGACCTGTAACTTCCATTTCGAGCACTTCTGAACCAGGGAAAGCTGAGCCGATTTTCTTTTTAATGGCCTCGGCCGTAGGTTCGGAAATTTGCATGCCGTAATTACGGCGAATATAATCAATAATGGATTGGTCAAACTTGTCACCCCCAACGCGCTCAGACTTAGCATAAACAATACCGCCTAATGAGATTACACCGACTTCAGTGGTGCCACCTCCAATATCGACCACCATTGAGCCGGTTGCTTCAGATACTGGCATGCCAGCGCCGATTGCAGCAGCCATCGGCTCTTCAATTAAAAATACTTGTTTTGCACCCGCGCGTTCTGCAGACTCTTTAATGGCGCGACGCTCCACCTGTGTTGAACCCACTGGCACACAAATAATGATACGAGGGCTCGGTGAAAACCAACGCGCATCATGTACACGGCGGATAAAGTACTTGAGCATTTGTTCTGTAATGGTGAAGTCAGCAATTACGCCATCTTTCATTGGGCGAATCGCTTGAATGCTGGCGGGTGCGCGACCGAGCATATTTTTTGCTTCAGCACCGACCGCGAGTAAAATTTTCTTACCCCCTGGCCCGCCCTCTTGGCGAATTGCCACCACTGAAGGCTCATCTAACACGATACCTTTTCCGCGAGAATAGATGAGGGTATTGGCTGTGCCTAAATCGATGGCAATGTCATTTGAAAAGTAGCTAGTTAAAAAACCGAACATGATGATTTTCCTAAGGGTTTGTGCAAGCTGACGACTAAATTTTGGCGTGTAATTTAAGCGGTCATAAAAGCAGAGTATAATACCGCAAAACGCGTTGAAAATTAAGATGCGATTGTAAGTTAATTGTAACTTTGGGATTGTTGTAAATGAAGCGTTTATCACAAACTAAATTGCAAATAATTTGCTTAAAATTAATTTTTCACCACGCTGTCAATTAGACCGCCCCAATAAGATTTTGGAAAATTTAGAGCATGGCACTGAGTATTGAAGATATTAAAAAAGTGGCGCATTTAGCGCGTCTAGAAATTAGTGATGCGGATGCATCTGCAACACTCACTAAATTGAGCGGAATTTTAAGGTTGATTGAGCAAATGCAGGCGGTGGACACCACTGGCATTGTGCCCATGTCACATTCGCAAGATTTAAGTCAGCGCTTGCGTGACGATATCGTCACAAAAACCAATCAGCGAGAAGCATTTCAAAAAAATGCACCTGTGTTAGGTAATGGCTCAACAGAGTCAGCCGTGGCAGAGGGTCTGTATTTAGTGCCTAAAGTAATTGAATAATATGATGAATCGTAGCTTAAAGCAGTTTGGAGAAATGCTCCAAACCAAGAAAATTTCTAGCGTAGAACTCACGCAAACTTTTTTGGCTCGGATTGCACAGCATAATCCAAGTATTAACGCCTATATTGCGTTAGATGAAGCCAAGTCACTTGCACAGGCAAAAGCTGCAGATGCGTTAATTGCGGCTGGTAAGGCTTCACCACTCACTGGCATCCCCATTGCACAAAAAGATATCTTTTGTGCCAAAGATTGGCCTACGACTTGCGGCTCTAAAATGTTAGCTAACTTTGTTGCGCCTTACGACGCGCATGTGATTACACAGTTTGATGCCGTTGGCGCCGTCAATTTAGGCAAAACCAATATGGATGAATTTGCCATGGGTTCATCAAATGAAACCAGCTATTTTGGCGGTGTAAAAAATCCGTGGGATGTTGAACGTGTGCCGGGCGGCAGTAGTGGTGGCAGTGCCGCCGCGGTGGCAGCTAGGCTATGTGCAGCAGCAACAGGCACCGATACAGGTGGCTCGATTCGTCAACCTGCTTCGCTTTGCGGATTTTCTGGCCTAAAACCAACCTATGGCGTTGTTTCTCGCTATGGCATGATTGCATTTGCTTCATCGCTTGACCAAGCCGGCCCTATGGCAAAAAGCGCTGAAGATTGTGCGCTGATGATGAACGTGATGGCAGGGTTTGATGAACGCGATTCAACCAGTTTGAACCGTGAAAAAGAAGATTACACTCGGGATTTGGCAAAACCCTTGCAAGGCTTAAGAGTGGGTTTGCCAAAAGAATTTTTTGCTGAAGGGCTTGATGCAAGTGTTGGCAAAGTCATTGATGAGGCCATTGCGGCGTACAAAAAATTAGGTGCTGAAATCGTTGAAATCTCACTGCCAAATACTGGGCTTTCGATTCCGGTGTATTACGTCTTAGCGCCTGCTGAGGCTTCTAGCAATTTGTCACGTTATGATGGTGTGCGTTATGGCCATCGTACTGCCGAATATACCGATTTAATGGACATGTACTGTAAGAGCCGTGCTGAAGGCTTTGGTGCAGAAGTAAAACGCCGTATTTTAATTGGCACCTATGTATTGAGTGCGGGCTATTACGATGCCTATTACCTTAAAGCCCAGCAAATACGCCGTTTGATTGCACAAGATTTTGTTGAGGCGTTTAAGCATTGTGATGTGATTATGGGTCCAGCCGCACCTTCAACTGCTTTTAAAGCGGGTGAAAAGGTGGACGACCCCGTGGCAATGTATTTACAGGATATCTATACCATCTCCACCAATTTGGCGGGTTTACCTGGCATGAGCGTGCCGGCAGGGTTCAGCAATGGGTTGCCCGTAGGGTTACAAATTATCGGTAATTACTTTGATGAAGCACGCATGCTGAATGTGGCGCACCAATATCAACAAGTAACAGATTGGCATCTTAAAATGCCACAAGGAATTGAATAATGGAATGGGAAGTCGTTATTGGGTTAGAAACGCATACCCAATTAAAAACAAACACCAAAATATTTTCGGGCGCGTCCACGGCCTTTGGCGCCGAGCCAAATACGCAAGCCTGTGAGGTGAGTATTGCATTGCCGGGCGTGTTGCCTGTGTTGAACCGTGAAGCAGTAAATTGTGCCATTAAATTTGGCTTGGCCGTGAATGCTGAAATCGCGCCACGCAGCGTATTTGCCCGCAAGAATTATTTCTACCCAGACTTGCCCAAAGGCTACCAAATCAGCCAATACGAATTGCCGGTGGTGGGCAAAGGTGCGGTAACGATTCAAGTGCCAGCAGTCGGCAAAAATCCAGCTTATGAAAAAGTGGTGAATATTACCCGCGCGCATTTAGAAGAAGATGCCGGTAAATCAGTACATGGCGCAGTGGAAGGCATGAGCGGTATTGACTTAAACCGTGCAGGTACGCCCCTATTGGAAATTGTGACTGAGCCAGATATGCGCTCCGCGGCTGAAGCCGTGGCCTATGCCAAAAAATTGCACGAACTCGTGCAATGGATAGGTATTTGTGACGGCAACATGCAAGAAGGCAGCTTTAGATGTGATGTAAACGTTTCTGTGCGTCCAAAAGGCACAGAAAAACTCGGTACGCGCCGCGAAATTAAAAATTTAAACTCGTTTGAGTTTATGCAACAAGCAATTGAGTACGAAACGCGTTGGCAGATAGAAACGCTAGAAGATGGCGGAACGATTCAACAAGCCACAGTATTGTTCAACCCAGATACTGGCGAAACACGTTCTATGCGTAGCAAAGAAGAAGCCAACGATTATCGCTACTTTCCTGACCCAGATTTGTTGCCACTTGAGGTGACAGAAGCTGATAAAGCCCGTGTAAAGGCTGAAATGAAAGAATCTCAAGAAGCAATTAAAACACGTTTTGAGACACAATATGGCTTAAACGCTTACGATGTTAATGTTTTAACCGCTTCTCGGGCTAAAGCTGATTATTTTGAAAGAGTTGTTATAGGTTGTGGGGATGCTAAGTTAGCCGCGAATTGGGTGATAGGTGAGTTGTCTGCTCTAGTCAATCGCTTGGATTTTTATAGCGAGAATCCGCTTGCTGACAACCCTCCTGTAGATGCTAATGATCTTGCGCAATTGCTCAATCGCTATAAAGGCGGAAATTTAAATAGGGCACAGGCAAAAGAAGTATTAGTTGATATCGCAAATCAGTCCTTTAGTAATTTGGGGGAAACCGTAGATCAGATTATTGCAAGACGTGGTTTTGTTCAGATATCTGACAGTGGCGCAATTGAAGCGATCATTGATGAAGTATTAAAAGCTAACCCTGCCATGGTAGAAGAATTTAAAGCAGGCAAAGAAAAAGCATTTAACGCACTTGTTGGGCAGGCGATGAAGGCTTCAAAAGGCAAGGCCAACCCAGCGCAAGTGAATGAAATTCTGAAGAAGAAATTAAGCTAAAATAAACCAAAAAAGCACTTAAAATTTATTGCAACCTTTTTTGATGCTCTGGAAGCCTTATAAATAAAGGCTTCCAGAGCATTATTTTTTTCTCGGAGGAATTTTAGCTTGTTTTGAATGTTTTTTTTGGGTGTGAAATAAGTGCGTTTTTATGAAGTAGTTAGTTAAATCAAAGCGCCCAATTTTATAAAGCTATTCTTTCATTTTAGCCTGAGTCGCCATAATTTCTAAATTGAGCCGGGCAATTTCTTCATTGGCCTCTTGAATGCCGAACGACACACGCTGTGGCTGTTCAACACCTGCTTTTTTGGCATCCAACGCTTCTTTGAGCAAACCATTCAAACGCGTTTGCGTGGCTGCTTTTTGGGCTTCAAGATCTGCCAGTCGTTTTTTGCCCTCAATGACGACAGGCGATTTATCGTTATTCGGTTTCAGTTCGGCATATCTTGCCTTGTAACTGGCAAAGCGCGCCATGGTCACGGCGATGTTTTTTTCTACTGCCGTAATTTCAGCCTGTGTTTTGGTAATTTGTGCCTGATTATATTTAATGTCATCGAGAATATTGTTTGGTACTGGTTTTTTACGTTTTAGAAAGCCCTCTTGTTTTTCTTTGTTTTTTTGCAAGGTAACGCGCGTATCGTTAAGCCGCTGGTTAAGGTTAGCAAGCGCTAACTCATCGCTTTTGATATTGCGGTCACGGGCTAAATCAATTTCATCAATACTGCCGTACGAAGCCAGCAAGGCTGAATCTCGTCGAGATTGGCTGGTGTTGGTGCGTTCAACTTCACCGCTGTCGGTTTTTTCGTTGTAGGCTTCATTTTTTTTAACCGTCACGCCCGTTTTGTTGATTTCACTATTACTGCGCCCTGCTGCCTCTGCGGGTAGCTTGTCACCATAATGGGTGACGCCATTGGCATCTTTCCATTTGACAATTTTGCCTTCAGCGCTGGCTTGTGGGCTGATGGTGAAGATTAAAAACAGGCACGCAATCCATAGTAGACTGCGTGATGCACAGGCGAACAGGTTTTGACGACGTTTAAGGTCGTCCATGTGTAGCGCGTTAATTTTTATATGTTCAGGTTGTAAAAGCAATAGCTTCATGGTGCCAAAAATGGCCTTATTTCTCTGTTAAGGGTAAAAAATTTCATTGTTATCATAGCGTTAATTTAATGGTATCACACCATATTGTTGACGATAGCGCTGAACTGCATGCAAATATTGCGCCAATTCTGGTTTATCTTGCAAATAATTTAGCAAATCACTTAAAGTGGCAATCGCACACACGGGCAATTGATGTTGTTGCACCACCTCTTGCACGGCTGACAATTCACCAAGCCCTTTTTCTTGTCGGTCGATGGCAATAGCAACGCCGCAGGCCGTGGCACCGTTGACTTTGATCAGTTCGACAGACTCGCGCACAGAGGTTCCCGCTGAAATCACATCATCTATGATCAACACGCGACCTTTAAGTGGGCTGCCCACAATTACGCCGCCTTCACCATGATCTTTAGCCTCTTTGCGGTTATATGCATAAGGGATATTGTGACCATTTTTGGCAAATGCAATGGCAATACTTGCCACTAAGGTGATGCCTTTGTAGGCCGGGCCAAATAGCATGTCGAAGGCGATGCCCGAGTTTTGGATAGCGGCCGCATAAAATTCGCCTAGTTTCATGAGGCTTTCACCGTCATTAAATAAACCTGCATTAAAAAAATACGGGCTGTTGCGCCCGGCTTTTGTTTTAAATTCGCCAAAGCGTAAAACCTCTTTTTTAACCGCAAATGCGATAAACTCTTGGCTGAACTGTTTTTCTGCCGCTAATGTTTTGTCTTGTTGGCTCATATTAAAAATATTGATTGAAAATTAAAGGAAAATTAAGTTTTGAAGATTATATCGCTAAACCTAAACGGCATACGTTCTGCAAGCAATAAAGGTTTGTATGCGTGGTTAAAAAAACAAGATGCCGATATCATTTGCCTGCAAGAAATTAAGGCGCAAGCGGCAGATATGACGCCAGAAATGTTGAATCCTAAAGGATATTTTGGTTATTTTCACTATGCGGAAAAAAAGGGCTATAGCGGTGTGGGCATCTATTGCAAACAAAAGCCTGATCGTGTGATTGAAGGCCTAAGCCATGCGCACGACGATGTGTTAGATATTGATGCGGAAGGGCGCTATATTGAAGCGCGATTTGATAATTTAAGCGTGGTGTCGCTATATCTGCCTTCGGGTTCTAGTGGTGAAGAACGGCAGGCGTTTAAATTTAGTGTGATGAACCGTTTTTTACCACATTTAAAAGCGCTGAAGCTTAGTGGGCGTGATGTGGTAATTTGCGGTGACTGGAATATTGCACATCAAGAAATTGATCTTAAAAACTTTAAAGGCAACCGTAAAAATTCAGGTTTTTTACCCGAAGAACGTGCTTGGCTAAGCACTTTGTTTGATGAAGTCGGCTGGGTAGATGTGTATCGCAAATTGCACCCAACCACCACTGACGAAAGCTATACTTGGTGGAGTAACCGAGGGCAGGCTTGGGCGAAAAATGTTGGATGGCGGATTGATTATCAAATTGCCACACCAGCCTTTGCGGCAAAAGCGGTTTCAACCAGTATTTATAAAGCAGAACGTTTTAGCGACCATGCGCCGTTGATTGTGGAATACGAGGATGCTTAAATATTAGAGCTTAATCGACTCGGCCGTTTTGTTCCATGGGGCAATGTGCAACAGTAACAGCATGCCAGGAATCGCCAATAAAAAGCACAAAATAAAGAATTTAAACCAGCCCAAGCTTTCAACCATATAGCCTGTGGCAGCGTTAGCAAACGTGCGTGGCACAGCAGCCAAGCTGGTAAATAATGCAAATTGCGTGGCGGTATAAAGTGGGTGCGTGGTATGTGCAATAAACGCGACAAAAGCGGCCGTGCCTAAGCCCACACCAAATGCCTCAATACCAATCACAATGGCTAACCAAACCAGCCGTTCTTGCAGATTGAACTGATAGCCTAAAAAGTTGAACTCAAAAAAAGCATTAAATAGTGCGGGGTCGGTGGCGGCTCTGGCAAGCCACGCAAAGCCTAAAATTGCCACCATTTGCACAATGCCAAATAGCCAAAGCGAGCGATTGATGCCGAGCTTAATCATCCAAACGCCACCGAGTAAGCCGCCAATCACACTCGGCCAAAGCCCGGCATTTTTGGCGATTAAGCCAATTTCAGTTTTACTAAAACCCATATCTAAGTAAAACGGTGTTGCCAGCGCAGTGGCCATGCTATCACCGAGTTTATACAGAAAAATAAAGGCTAAAATGAGTAGCGCAGTTTGCATGCCGTTACGGCCGATGAATTCTTTAAACGGCTCCACCACGGCAGCACGCAGCGTGCGCGGCGCACCTTTTTTAAGCATGGGCTCGCTGACCATCAATGTCATGATGATGCCAGGCAGCATAAATAATGCGGTAATCATAAACACATGATTCCATGTTAGGTGGTCGGCCAAAATGAGCGACAGTGAACCCGGCACCAACCCAGCGATTTTATAAGCATTCACATGGACGGCATTCCCTAGCCCTAATTCATGGTCAAGCAGCAGTTCGCGGCGATAGGCATCAAGGGCAATATCTTGCGTGGCAGAAAATATTGCAACAATAAAACTGAAAATTGTAATTGGGTGCGATAAGAATGTTTTGACGGTAGACCAAACCGGCAAGCTGAGGCTGAACAAGCCATTAAAGTAAGCATGGCTCTCAAAAACTGGCGCCGTTAGGTTTTTGGCTGAAACACTACCAAACCAAAATACACTGGCCAATAAAACCAGTTGGGTGAGTAAAATCCAACCACGGCGACGGCCAAGCGGCAAAGTATAGCGGTCAAGAATGGGCGCCCAAAGAAATTTCCAGGTGTAGGGAAACAGAATCAGCGCCATTAATCCAATGGCTTTGAGGCTAACGCCTTCGCTACGTAGCCATGCTGGTAACAGGCTGATTAAAATAAAAAGCGGCAGGCCTGAGCTAAAACCCGTAAAAATGCATATCAGCATTTTTTTGCTGAAAAGCGATTGCCATACGGTGGGCTGAGCCGTGTCTACTGTATTCACGATGAAGCTTTAAGGCGGTACATAGCAAGATTGCCTAACAGATTAGGCATAAATTCAACCGCTTGAGTGTCGGTAATGACGCGGCGTTCCAGCACCGTAATATTGTGATTTTTACAAAATTGGTCAAAATCGCTAATAGTGCAAAGGTGTACATTAGGTGTATCAAACCATTGGTAAGGTAGCGTTTTAGACACGGGCATGTTGCCGGTGAGGATTTGCAAACGGTTGCGCCAATAACCAAAGTTTGGAAAAGTAACGATGACTTCGCGCCCAACGCGCAGCATTTCTTGCACAATTTCTTCAGTATGGTGCATGGCTTGCAAGGTTTGCGAGAGAATGACCGTATCAAAGGATTGGTCTTCAAAGCCAGATAAGCCGTCTTCTAAGTCCATTTGAATGACATTTGAGCCATTTTGCATGCAGGCTAGCCACTTGGCATCGTCTTTTTCAACGCCATAGCCTTTGACCTCAAGGCTGTTGCGTAAATATTGTAATAATTCGCCATCGCCGCAGCCCAAATCTAACACTTTGGTACCAAATTTGACCCAATTTGCAATAATTGCAAAATCTTGGCGAAATTCGCTTACATAATTTGTATTATTTACATTATTTTGCATCATTGCCACCAATCTCAATGTTGCTTAAATAAGTGCGCAAAATATTGTGGTAATGCGCGTCAGGCATTAAAAATGCGTCATGGCCATGCGCAGCGGTGACTTCAGCGTAGCTTACCGTAAGCTCGTTATCCAGTAAGGCTTTAACGATTTCGCGCGAGCGGGCAGGCGAAAAGCGCCAATCGCTGGTGAATGAAACCACTAAAAAATGCGCTTTTGCCTGCTTTAAGGCGGCGGTTAAATCATTATTAAAAGGTAGCGCCGGGTCATAATAATCTAAGGCGCGCGTCATGCGTAAATAGGTGTTCGCATCAAATTCGCCGGCAAATTTGTCGCCCTGATAGCGCAGGTACGATTCCATTTCAAACTCTGCATCAAAACTATATTGAATATCATTTTTGAGTTTACGACCAAATTTCGCGCCCATGGCGTCATCACTGAGATAAGTAATATGGCCTAACATACGTGCGATACGTAAGCCGCGGCGAGGTATTGCATTATGCGCATAATAGTCGCCACCGTGAAATTCAGGGTCGGTAATAATGGCTTGCCGCGCCACTTCATTAAATGCCATGTTTTGCGCGGTAAGGTTGGGCGCCGAGGCAATGACCAAAGCGTGACGCACGCGGTTAGGAAAAGCCAACGTCCATTGTAAGGCTTGCATGCCCCCTAAACTGCCACCAATCACGGCGGCTAGGCTTGGTAACCCTAAAAAATCGAGTAGTCGCGCTTGCGAATTGACCCAGTCCTCTACGGTGACAATCGGAAAAGCTGACCCCCAAGGTTTACCTGTAGCCGGATTGATGCTCGCTGACCCGGTGCTGCCATGACAGCCACCTAAGTTATTGACGCCAATGACAAAAAACTTATTGGTATCAAGCGGTTTATTCGGGCCGACAAGGTTGTCCCACCAGCCAGGATATTTATCATTTTCGCTGTACTTTCCCGCCACATGGTGCGTACCAGAAAGCGCATGGCAAATGAGCACTGCATTTGATTTATCGTGGTTGAGCGTGCCATAGGTTTCATATGCTAAATCAAAAGTAGGCAGCACCGCACCACTCTTTAACGTGAGTGGTGTATCAAAGTGCGCATTTTGTGGCGCGACAATACCAACGGAATTATTTTCAAGCATGCCGCAATTATACTATGGGTTGGCAAAAACAAATGCGATAACGCTGAACAAAGCAAAGGCAAAAGTGAAGTGTAGATTGTGTTAAAGATGATTAGAAATACCCAATATTTTGCAATTAAAAAGTGCATTTTTAAGGGCACTTTAAGCACCAACCTTTTTCGATGCTCTGGAAGCCTTATAAATAAAGGCTCGCAGAGCATTATTTTTTTCTCGGCGTAATATAACGCAAAAAATCAAAAAATTATTCAGCCCAATGTGTGCTCACAATGAGCGGATTTTTACCGATGGTCACGCGGTTGTTACCACCAAAATCTTTGATGGTTTCAATTGAAACAAACCCTGTGTTGGCCATTAAATCAGCCACTTTATCAGCCTGATTAAACCCGTGTTCTAACATTAACCAACCTTGTGGTTGAAGATGCACAAGGCTATTTTCAATAATCTGGCGAATATCGTTTAAGCCATCTTCACCAGAACTGAGCGCGCTGATGGGTTCAAAGCGTAAATCACCTTGGCTTAAATGCGCGTCATTTTCTTCAATGTAGGGCGGGTTGCTCACAATCACATCAAACGGCTGATTGTTTAGGTGCTGAAACCAGTTGCTTAAAACAAATTCAACATTATCAATGCTTAAATTTTGCGCATTTTTTTTAGCAACTGCTAAAGCAGCTTTTGAGGCATCCACCGCAATAACGCTAGCTTGCGGGCGATTTTTAGCGATGGCCAATGCAATTGCGCCGCTGCCTGTGCCAAGGTCTAAAATTGATGGATGGGCGGCTATTGGAATTTGTGCTAAAGCGGCTTCAACCAGCGTTTCTGTGTCAGGTCTAGGAATCAAAGTGTCAGGCGTCACCAGCAAATCTAGGCCATAAAACGCGCGACCCCCTAAAATATAAGCGATTGGCTCGCCATTCAAACGACGATTGAGCAATGCTTCAAACGCCGCGTGTTGATTGGCTTGCAGAGCATCGTTTTCATGTGCAATGAGCCATGCGCGGTTCACATTGAGCACATGTTGCAGTAATAGCTGTGCTTCAAGTTTCGCTTCATCATGATTCAATTTTACAGTCGCGAATGCCAAAGCACTTTTAATCGATTGAGTGTTTGGCATTGAGTTAGTCGCTGGGTTTGGCGGAGAGTTTAACAAGGTAAATCTTGATGTTAGATTTTACACGCATTACCTTTTTAGCTTAGTTATCATCACCCAAACTCGCCAACAAATCTGCCTGATGCTCCGCCGATAGCGCGCCAATCAACTCATCCATATCGCCTTCGGTAATCGCATCAATTTTATATAGTGTGAGGTTGATGCGGTGGTCGGTGATGCGTCCTTGCGGATAGTTGTAAGTGCGAATGCGTTCACTTCTGTCGCCCGAGCCAATCAGGTTACGGCGTTCAGAGGCGATTTTACTGTTTTGCTCATCCACTTGTTTGGCTTTAATCCGTGCTGCCAGCACCATCATGGCCTGTGCTTTGTTGCTGTGCTGACTACGCCCATCTTGGCATTCCACCACAATGCCCGTGGGAAAGTGCGTAATACGCACGGCGGAGTCGGTTTTGTTAATGTGCTGCCCGCCAGCACCTGATGCGCGGAAAGTATCAAGGCGAATATCTGCAGGGTTAATCACCACATCACTGACCTCGTCAACTTCAGGCAAAATCGCCACAGTACAGGCGCTGGTGTGAATGCGGCCTTGCGTTTCGGTATCTGGCACGCGCTGCACACGATGCCCGCCACTTTCAAATTTCATTTTTGAATATGCGCCGTAGCCTTCAATTTTGGCGATGATTTCTTTGTAGCCGCCTACTTCACCTTCATTGGCAGAAAGCACTTCGACCTTCCACTTTTGTTTTTCTGCATATCTTGAGTACATTCTAAACAGGTCACCCGCGAACAAACCAGATTCATCGCCACCCGTGCCGGCACGAATTTCTAAAATGATATTTTTTTCATCATTGGGGTCTTTAGGTAACAACAAAATTTGCAAAGCACTTTCTACGGCTTCTAATTTTGCTTTGCCAGCAGCAATTTCTTCTTGGGCAAACTCTTTCATGTCAGGGTCACTCAGCATGGCTTGTGCTTCTTTGATGTCTGCTTCAGCCTGGGTAAACGCGTGATATTGCTCAACAATCGGCGTGATTTCAGCATGCTCTTGCGTGAGCTTACGGTAGTTATCCATGTTGTTGGTCACGCCTTCACTGCTCATCAGGCGGTTAATTTCTTCTAGGCGCTCACTCAAATTAGCGAGCTTGGTCATCATTGATGGTTTCATCGAATACTTCTTTTAATTGGCTTGAGATTAATGGTTAATTTGGTAAATTTGGCGCAAGGTCTGCTCTAGCCGCGTGTGTTCTTCGCCGTGCGTTTGGTTAAGCGCGTGGCTGGGTGCGTGTAGAAATTTATTCGTGAGGGCGTTACTTAATAGCTCAAGCGCTTTCTCAGGGCTTTCACCTTTCTGTATCAGTTTCAGTGCTTTGTCTAATTCTGCCTTACGGGTATTTTCTGCCTGATCACGTAGTGCTTTAATCGTAGGAATACCGTCACGTTTTTTAAGCCAGTGCATAAAATGCTCAACACGTGAAGCGACAATAATTTCAGCATCGGCGGCGGCCTGCTGGCGATTGCCTAAGCCTTCTTGTACCACTTGGGCTAAATCATCCACGGTGTATAAAAATACATCATCTAAGTCTTTGACTTCAGGTTCCACATCACGCGGCACGCCTAAATCCACCATAAAAATGGGCCGATGGCGGCGCGTTTTAACTGCACGCTCAACCATGCCTAAGCCCACAATGGGTAACTGGCTGGCCGTGCAAGAAATGATAATGTCGTAGTCTGCAAAATGTGCGGGTAACTCTTGCAGCAAAATGGCCTCGCCGCCAATTTTTTCGGCTAAGGCTGCGCCGCGCTCCAAAGTGCGGTTGGCTATCGTCATTTGCTTTGGTTTTTGTGCGGCAAAATGGTCAGCGCAGAGTTCTATCATCTCACCTGCGCCAATAAACAGCACTTTTTGCTCGCTAATGTTGCCAAAAATGCGTTGCGCTAACTTAACCGCTGCAGCCGACATGGAAACAGAATTTGCCCCAATATCGGTATTGGTGCGTACTTCTTTGGCTACTTCAAAGGTCCGTTGAAAAAGCTTGTGCAGCAAGGTGCCCAGTGTGCCAGCCTCTTGCGCAATTTTGACGGATTGCTTGAATTGACCCAAAATTTGCGGCTCGCCTAACACCATGCTATCTAGCCCAGAAGCGACACGGAACGCATGCTTTACTGCTTCATCATTCGGGAGCGTATAAATATAGGGCTGAATCGCGTCTTTATCCAGTTTGTGATATTGAGAAAGCCAGTTGAGCGGTTTTTGCGGATTATCGGTGCTGCAATAGAGTTCGGTGCGGTTGCAGGTGGATAAAATAGAGGCTTCAGTGGCGTCATGCAAGGTGAGTTCACGCAGTGCGCCCGCGAGACGGTCGCTATTAAAAGCAACATGCTCTCGAATTTGAATGGGGGCGGTGGTGTGGTTTACACCAATTACATAAAGCTGCATAGGTGTAATTTTCTCGTATTGGCTAGGGTTAAGCAAGAAGCTTATTTTTTTGTTTGCGCTTTGCAAGCAGTGTAAGCAATCTTTTCACCATCATTGAGCGTGGTTTCATCTCCGTTAATCACCAGTGAAATTGCACCGCTACTGTAGCGGCCAGCACCGCTCGAAGATTTTGGTAAGCTTACTTCATGGTCTGGGTAAATTAGCCAAGCTTCATTGCCGTTGTTGAGCATACGCACATGAAATTGCTTATTCCCTTCACAGAGATAAGTTATAGCATCTTGTGGGGTGCGCGCATTTTCTTTTGAACCAGTACTAAATGGATTTAAGTTTATAGAACTGCACGCAGATAACAATGCCGCTAAAGTGATGGCGAACAATATCGGTTTTAGATGAAAATACATGGTGAGGTCCTATAAGTTTAAAAATTGAGTTAATTTTACTTGGAAATAACCTGTGAGCGTAGTGATTCAGTTGCACTGCCACCTGCGCGCGTGAGTCGGTCGCGTACCGCAGCCCAAATAGGCGTATCAGGGGGGAGTTCTACTAATAGTTGATTCACTTGTAAGGCATCTAGCTCATGAAGCGTGCGATAAAGTGCTTCAGCAACTTCTTGTGGTTGATTGATGAGCCGCATGATTTTGCAAGAAGGCTTATCACCATCACCAATTAACAGCGCTGCACAGGTTTGATTTGCAAGCTGTATTGCCTCGCATGCATGCACAAGGTCAGCCCTGTTATTAAACAAATACACTGAAGTGCGTGGCGAATAATGCAAAAGATGTTGTCCAGGAACTTTTGGTGTTAGTGTATCAAGGTTGTTTCGGTTGGTTTTATCAACATTCATCGGTGGTCTACCTGCAACAAGTGCGATTTCAGCCTCGCTAATCATACCGGGCCGTAACAATTGCCAATTACCATTAGATGCAACGCTAACAATGGTTGATTCAATGCCAACAGCACATGCGCCGCCATCCAGCACAGGCACGTGCGTTCCTAATCCCATCTCAACATGCTCGGCTGTTGTTGGACTTAATTGCGTAAATAAGTTGGCAGATGGCGCGGCAACACTTAAGCCACTTAACTCAAGTAAAGCAAGCGTGGTTGGGTGGTTAGGCACCCGCAAAGCGACTGTTGCCTCATTACCGCGCAGCACGCGGGACACATGATCTTGTGCGGGCAATACTAAAGTCAGTGGGCCGGGCCAGAAGGTCTGAGCTAGCTTCACGGCCGTTTCTGGAAAATCAGTGACCCACGAATACACTTGATTAATATTGCCAATGTGCACGATTAAAGGATGGTCAGCAGGCCGCTGCTTAGTGGCAAATATCTTTTGCAAAGCACTATCGTTGCTGGCATCAGCCGCCAAACCATAGACCGTTTCAGTGGGAATTGCGACAACTTCGCCACTTTTTAATATTGTTGATGCTTGCGCTAAACTTACGTGCATAACGATTTTAACCATTGCCCAAAGCGCCATTTTACTACTTACTGCTTGTTTACAATATTAAATCCCCTGATATCGATAATATTTGCATGACTATCAGTTAAAATAACGCTTCTTAATTAACTAAAGAATTATTCATGAATCAAGTGGCTGTTAATCAAATTACTGTTGAAAATAATCCTGCACAAAGTCGCTTAGATGCGCTGGGCGTAAGCAAGTGGCCCACTTGGCAAAAAGAAGTGTCTACTTTTTCGTGGACATTTCCAGAGCAAGAGATTGCTTATATTTTAGACGGTGAATGTGTGGTGACGACCTGTTGCGGCAATGTAGTGAGTTTTGGTAAAGGTGATTTAGTGACCTTTCCAGCAGGCACCAAAATCACTTGGGAAGTCAAACAGCCGCTACATAAGAATTATCAGTTAGACGGCACTTTAATTGGCCGCATTTACCGACGCATCAAAATTGCACTAAAACTTTAGGTTGGACACAATATGTTACTCATGATCGACAATTATGATTCTTTCACCTACAACCTCGTGCAGTATTTCGGCGAGCTTGGGCAAGACGTGCAAGTTTATCGTAACGATGAGATTGATTTAAAAAAAGTTGCAGCGCTAAAGCCGCGCCATATTGTAATTTCACCTGGCCCATGTACACCGAATGAGGCGGGCATTAGCGTGCCCTTAATTCACGAGTTCGCTGGCAAAATTCCGCTACTGGGTGTTTGCTTGGGACATCAAAGCATTGGCCAAGCCTTTGGCGGCAAGGTTATTCATGCTAAACAACTCATGCATGGCAAAACTTCACTGATTCATCACAAAAATATGGGTGTTTTTAAGGGCTTGCCCAATCCTTATACGGCAACACGCTACCATTCATTGGTCATTGAGCGTGAAACTATTCCAGATTGTTTAGAGATTACCGCATGGACCGATGATGGCGAGATTATGGGCGTGAAACATAAAACGCTTGCGGTAGAAGGCGTGCAATTTCATCCAGAATCTATCCTGACTGAATTTGGCCATGAACTGCTGGATAATTTCTTAAAAGCTTATTAACTGAGGTTTTGGACATGTTCAAACAGGCGCTCAACCAACTGCTCGCGCGTGAAGATTTAAGTTTCGACACCATGCTGTCGGTCATGCAACAAGTCATGGGCGGCGAACTTACGCCTGCACAAATTGCCGCCCTTTTGGTGGCGTTGCGCATGAAAGGTGAAACGGTCGAAGAAATATCCGCTGCCGCAACGGTGATGCGCAGCCTTTCTACCAAAGTGGATATTCAAGACCATGCTTATTTGGTCGATACCTGTGGCACAGGTGGTGACGGTATCCAAACGTTTAATGTATCTACGGCCTGTGCATTTGTTGCCGCGGCCGCTGGTGCCAAGGTGGCGAAGCATGGCGGGCGCTCGGTGTCGTCCACCTGTGGCAGTGCCGATGTTCTGGAGGTGTTGGGGGTGGATGTGAATCGCACGCCTGCGCAAGTGGCAAACAGTGTGAATGCGATTGGTATCGGCTTTATGTTTGCGCCAAATCATCATAGTGCGATGAAACACGCGGCACCCGTCCGCAGAGAATTGGGCGTACGCACAATTTTTAATCTGCTTGGCCCACTTACCAACCCGGCTTCAGCCAAGCGACAAGTGATGGGCGTGTTTGATAAACACTTAACAACTAAACTTGCACATGTGTTGCAACATTTAGGTGCTGAGCACGTATTGGTAGTGCATGGTGAAGATGGCATGGATGAAATTTCATTTTCAGGCGACACATTTGTTGCTGAGTTAAAAAATGGCAAAATCCATGAATACACGCTGAACCCCGCGCATTTTGGTTTGCCCCATCATGACCTCAGCCAAATTCAAGTTGAAAATGCTGAACAATCCAAAGCGATTATTTTAGATGTGCTCAACGGTAAACGGGGTGCTGCGCGAGATATTGTATTGCTGAATGCGGGTGCAGCAATTTATGTATCTGGCGCAGTTGATAGCCTAGCTGACGGTGTTAAAAAAGCAGCAGAAGTCATTGATAACGACGCTGCGTTGGCAAAGCTTGAAGCGCTTAAAAAACAAGTAGCAGCATGAAAAAGTATTTATTTCTGTTTATCTTGTTAAGTGCGCTGGTTGCTTGTAAACAAAATACCAGCAGCTTAAGCGCTGGCAATACAGTACCAGCCGTACAAAGTGAGGATAAAGGGTTGGCGGTTTCGCCAAATGAAAATGCCTCGCTTATCGAAGCTTTTCAACACAAAAAAAGCAATCTTTTTGTTGAAGGCCGCGGAGTAATAAAGAAGTTGCTGCCAGATGACAACAAGGGCTCACGCCATCAAAAATTTTTAGTGACGATTTCAGATGCGCAAACATTATTGTTTGCGCACAATATTGATTTAGCCAAAGCTGTACCCATTGCTGTGGGTGATACGGTGCAATTTAGAGGCGAATATGTGTATAACCCAAAAGGTGGTGTTGTGCATTGGACGCATCATGACCCAAAAGCAAAAATCGAGGGCGGTTGGATTAAACACAACGGTCAAATTTACCAATAAGCAGAAACGATTATGTCTGACATCTTAAATAAAATTTTAGCTACCAAACAGCAAGAGATTGCCAAAAGTAAGGCAGTGGTTAGCTTAGCGCAATTACAAAAACAAGCTGAGGCGCAAGGCGACCCACGTGATTTTGTAGGAAATATCTTTGCCAAAGTCAGCGCGAACAAACCAGCGGTGATTGCCGAAATCAAAAAGGCCAGCCCTTCAAAAGGCGTGATTCGTGAGGATTTTAACCCTGCAGAAATTGCAAAGAGCTATGAAAAAGGCGGCGCGGCGTGCTTGTCAGTACTCACTGACGTTGAGTATTTTCAAGGCAGTGCCGAGTATTTAAAGCAAGCCAGAAAAGCCTGCAAACTGCCAGTGTTGCGCAAAGACTTTATGATAGATCCCTACCAAGTATTTGAAGCAAGGGCGATGGGTGCTGACTGCATTTTGCTGATTGTGGCCGCGCTCGAGTTGAATCAAATGCGCGCCTTAGAGCAACTTGCCCATGATTTAGGCATGGCGGTGCTGGTTGAAGTGCATGATGCCGATGAGTTGAACATGGCTTTGCAACTTGATACGCCCTTAATCGGCATCAATAACCGCAATTTACGCACTTTTGAAGTGACCCTGCAAACCACATTAGACTTGCTTAAAGTGCTGCCTGAAGACCGTTTTGTGGTCACAGAGTCAGGTATTTTCACCCCAGAAGATGTGAAGTTAATGCAAGACCATGATGTGCATGCCTTCTTGGTGGGCGAGGCGTTTATGCGCCAGCCGGACCCGGGCGCCGAGTTGGCAAGAGTGTTTGGCCTTTAAATAATTAATGAAAGTCATGTCGAGGTAAATCGTATGAGCTATCCATATTCCCGCCCACGCCGCCTACGTAAAGATGAATTTTCACGCCGTTTGGTGCGTGAAAATGTGCTGACGACCAATGATTTGATTTATCCGGTGTTCGTTTTAGATGGCGAAAATCGCGTTGAAGAGGTTGCATCAATGCCAGGTGTGAAACGGCAAAGTATCGATATTTTGCTCAAAACCGCCGCAGAGTGTGTGCAACTGGGCATTCCTGCAATCGCGTTATTTCCGGTGGTTGATAGCCAATTTAAAAGTTTAGATGCAGCAGAAGCCTACAACCCAGAAGGCTTGGCACAGCGCGCAGTGGCGGCGCTTAAAGCCGCTTATCCAACGCTGGGCGTGATTACTGACGTTGCGCTAGACCCTTTCACCACGCATGGCCAAGATGGCTTGATTGATGATTCAGGCTACGTGCTGAATGACGAAACCATCGAAGTGTTAGTGAAGCAGGCTATTTCACATGCCAATGCGGGTGCTGATATTGTTGCACCAAGCGATATGATGGATGGCCGCGTGGGGCAAATCCGTGAAGCCTTAGAAAGCTCAGGCAACATTCACACCAAAATTTTGGCCTACTCAGCTAAGTATGCCTCTGCCTTTTATGGGCCTTTTAGAGATGCCGTGGGTTCTGCGGGAAATTTGGGTTCAGGCAATAAATATACCTACCAAATGGACCCCGCCAATAGTGATGAAGCCATGCAAGAAGTCGCGCTGGATATTAGCGAGGGCGCAGACATGGTGATGGTGAAGCCGGGGCTACCGTATTTGGATATTGTACGTCGTGTAAAAGATGAGTTTGGTGTGCCGACGTTTGCCTACCAAGTAAGTGGCGAATATGCCATGCTAAAAGCCGCCGCGCAAAATGGCTGGTTGGATGAAAAGGCATGCGTGATGGAGAGTTTGTTGGCGTTTAAGCGCGCGGGTGCAGATGGGATTTTGACTTATTTTGCGATGGATGTAGCGCGGTGGTTGAAGGTTAAAGATTAAAATCTTTTATGAATAATGAACAAATAAGATTCATGTATGAGAAATACATGGATATTGTAAAACTTGAACTTGAAGTTGAAGAGTTTGGATGTAGACCGACAGAAGTGCGTCATTTAATAGGTAGGTTAGGTGAGTTCTTTTGTGCAATACATGTTAATGGAAAGCTTGCTCACGAGGCGAATCAACATGGATTTGATGTTATAGCCGAGAACGGTAGGCGAATAAGCGTTAAAACAACCGCACAAAAATCGGGTTTTATAACAATTAACCCGAATACAATTAACAAAGTTGATGACTTAATGCTAATTCAATTTATAGATTCTAGACTTGAAGTTGTCTTCCATGGTCCAATTCAAAAAGCAGTAGATGTATCTAGAACTTGGGAAGGTAAATTCGAATTTGATATTTCAAAAGCCAAAAAGCTAACGTAATTTTCTTGATTAAGATTACTTTTCGCCTTTGGGCGAGTTTCTTTCTTTTGCTTAGTCAGAAAGAAAGAAACCAAAGTAACACCCGCAAGGGGCATCCCCAACGTCGCTAAGTGCTAAAGCACTAAGTCGGTTGTGACAGCCGCTTACCGAAACCCTCCCAAAATCAACACAATCTCAGGCGCGGTAGCCGGGGAAATTTGGGTGAAGATTGTTAGAAAATTGGCTCTATTTTTAAGCTATAAAACCGCTGTTTTAAGTCACAACCTTTTTCGATGCTCTGAAAGCCTTATAAATAAAGGCTTCCAGAGGCATAAAAAATCCTCGGGCGTTTTTAGGGTTGTTTTAAGTGTTTGCGATGAGGTTTTTGACGGTGCTAATATCTGCGCGTTCTGCATTGCTGCCGTTGGCTGCGCGTTTGGTGGGTACGCGTATTTCATCAAATTCAAATACACTGAGTTTGATGATGCCAGTGATTGTTTCGAGTGAAAAAATCGGCACTTTTTTGCGTGCATCCATTTTTTTGTCGCGTTTGCCATCATTCAGAATGCGGTAGGATTTTTCGTTGGTTTCAAACGGAATATCTTGGTTCAGTAAAAACATTTCCACTTCTTTGAGGCTGTCGGCAAATAAGTGAATGTGCGTTTCTGTGCCTAATCCTGCGGTGCCATCTAGCACCGCACCGGTTAAATAGGGGTTGAATTTTTCGAGCAGTTGCATGGTAAAGAGCGCATTTTTGCGTAAGGCGCGCAGGTTTTCAGGTTGCGCTTCACTTAAAAACAACGCGTTATAGCGCTTGAGTTCTTCTTCAATTTCAGTGTTTGAAGGCAGTACGCTGTTATCGAGCGCGCCAATTTGCCGCCCTGCTTTATTTTTGGCGTATGAGAAATCCGAGATGCCGTCTTCTGCCATCATTTGCGCGGCTTTTTGAGCAATCAGTTGCCGCAATTGGGTTGGGTTTTCTTTCGCCATGGTTGCTTGCTCGTAGCATTTAATTCAATTTGTATTTAACATTTTTGCAGCAGCATTTTGTGGATCTGCGTTGCTATTTTCTGGCTTTGCTTGATTAGCAGCGTTGTTAGGCGGCGATAAAACAACCTCAGGCTGTAATACTTTTTGTGCCTGATTTTGTTGCGCATTTGCATCTTCTCCGTCAGTTTCAGCATTATCATCTGTTAATTCCTCTTCACCGAATAAAGGCGGGAGCGGCTCTTCGTGTGTTGGAGGCGGGTTTTCATGGTAGAAGTATTCTAAAATGCCGCTACTGCTACGGGTGCCAGTCGCAGGGTCAATGTTAATGGCCACAACCCCTTCAGGCATGCGCATGGCCATTTCTGGCACACCATTTAGGGCCACGGCCATGTACTTAATCCAGATAGGCAATGCGGCGGCACCGCCTGTTTCACCTCTGCCCATGTTGCGCGGCTTGTCAAAACCAATCCAAGCAATCCCTACCTGCTTTGGGCTGTAGCCTGTAAACCACGCGTCTTTGTGGTCATTGGTGGTGCCGGTTTTACCTGCAATGTCGGTGCGTTTAAGTGAGAGCGCTTTGGTGGCGGTGCCGTTTTGAACAACACTTTGCAGCATGGAGTTCATAATGAACGCATTGCGTGCATCAATCACGCGGGGCGCATCTTTACCCGCGCGCTGATATTTTGATTGCATAATCACCTTGCCGTTACTATCAACAATTTTGGTGATGATGTTCGGTTTGACCAAATAGCCACCATTGGCAAAGACCGCGTAGGCAGTTGCCATTTCCCAGGGCGTTGTTGAACCCGCACCTAAAGCTAGCGTGAGGTAAGGTGGGTGGTCTTTCGCTTTAAAGCCAAATCGTGTTAGATAGCTTTGGGCGTAGCTGGGGCCAATCTTTTCAAGTATGCGGATAGCTACAGTATTAATCGATTGCGTTAACGCTTTCCTCAGGCGTACAGGGCCTCTGAAATCGTTGTCATAGTTTTGTGGTGACCACGCATCATCACCCGTTTCGGCCGCAGAAAAGCTCAGCGGTGCATCATCCACAATAGAGGCGGCGGTGTATCCTTTTTCTAACGCCGCCGAGTAAATAAACGGTTTTAAGCTTGAGCCCGGTTGGCGGTGCGCCTGTGTGACATGATTAAATTTGTTTCGACTGAAATCAAAACCACCCACAAGTGCACGTACTGCACCTGTTTCTGGGTCTATGGCAATAAATGCAGATTCAACTTCAGGCAGTTGCACAACGCGCCATGCCTCAGCCAAATTTGTACCGTCACTCTTTTTAGTTGCAGTCTTAATGACACGAATCACAGCGCCTGGCTTCAATAAGCGTTTTTCAGGATCTTTTTCTTTGAGCGTTTTTTCAATTAATTTCAGCCCGTTACCAGTAACTTCAATGTCATCGCCATACTTGGTATGGGCAAATATAGATTTAGGCGTGATTTTAGTAATAATTGCAGGAATTAAATTTGCATACACTTCAAATTCATCTAAAGCATCATCTAATGCAGTTTTATCGTCCCTGGAAGTTATCGCGTCGAGGGTCAATATTTTTTCAGGTCCGCGGTAACCGTGACGCATGTCGTAATCGAGCACACCTTCGCGAACCGCATTGTTTGCGGCGAGTTGATTAGCTTTGCGGATCGTCGTATAGACTTTTAAACCGCTCGTGTATATTTCATCCTGATATTTCGCATACAAATTTTCGCGCACAATTTCAGCAACATAATCAGCAGATAAACTACTACGTTCTTGTTTAGCACTTTTAAAACTTAAAGGCTGTTTTAGCGCCTCTTGATAAGCTTCTTCTTTTAAAAAGCCAAATCTAAGCATATCGCGCAACACCTCATGCTGCCGACCAATGGCGCGTTTAGGGTTGGTAAATGGATTGTATCCAGAAGGTGCCTTAGGTAATCCTGCCAGCAATGCGATTTCAGCAAGATTGAGTTTTTCAAGCGGCTTGTCGTAATAAGCTTGAGCCGCAGCAGCAAAACCATAGGCACGTTGGCCTAAATAAATTTGATTTAAGTACAGTTCTAGAATTTTATCCTTACTTAAATTCCGCTCAATTTTAACGGCAAGTAATGCTTCGTTAATTTTAGTAATAATCGTGCGCTTACCATTTGGTGGCGTAAAAAAGTTTTTGGCCACCTGCATGGTAATAGTGCTGGCACCCTCACGGCCTTTACCAGTGATATTGTTTTTAATGGCACGAACAACCCCTGTTGTATCAACACCGGCATGCTGATAAAAACGACGGTCTTCAATGGCTAAAACGGCATCTTTCATGGCCTGAGGAACGTTTTCAATCTTGATATAAGCGCGACGCTCCTCACCGAACTCACCAATCAAGTGGCCATCCTCAGAAAAGACCTGCAATGGTAATTTTGGATGATAATCTGTGAGTGCTTCAAGCGATGGCAGTGAGGGATATATGATTGCTGCGGCTATTGCTATTAGCGCCGCAACAGACATGCAACTGACAAAAATTGCTAGAAAAATATAATGCCACCATTTGTTAAGCGTCATAGAATTTATCAGTCCACATAGTCTTAAGAGTTCGCAGCATTATAAATTGCCAAGCGCAATTCTGCGAATAAACAATGTAATTAAGTATTTATTTTGTATCAATTCTGTAACAAATAGGTATATAAACATTATTGTTAAATGTAAAGAAATTAAAAATTACTTTACAGGGGTTAAAGTTGTTGATAGGATTTAAAGTAGTTTATTAGAAGTTTACGTAACTATTTAACTTTGAGAGGGAATTTCGATTTGAAATTCAATTTGTTTACAGAATCAACGCCGCCACTCGTCGGGGTGGATATCAGCTCGACTGCTGTGAAAATGGTTGAGCTCAGTGACAATGGTCGCGGCGGCTACAAGCTTGAGGGTTATTCCATCTCAGCTTTACCTAAAGAAGCGATTGTAGACGGTAACATTGGTGACCTTGAGAAGGTAGTTGACGGCGTGAAGCTAGCATGGAAACTGTTAGGCTCTCGAGAAAAACGCGTGGCGCTAGCGCTACCTGCCTCCGCAGTTATTAGCAAAAAAGTGCTGATGAGTGCTGGTTTACGTGAAGAGGATATGGAAGTACAGGTAGAGGCTGAAGCCAATCAGTATATTCCCTTCTCGCTAGATGAAGTAAACATTGACTTTCAGGTGATAGGCGCGGCGCCAAATAACCCAGATGAAGTTGAAGTGTTAATTGCGGCAGCCCGTAAAGAAAAAATTGAAGACCGTGTAGCGGCTGCTGAGGGTGCGGGGCTTAAAGTGACGGTGATGGATGTTGAAAACTATGCCACTGAAGCTGCATATAGCTTGGTGGCAAGCCAGTTACCTAATTCAGGGCGCGAGCAGACAGTGATGATTGTGGATATTGGCGCATCCATGATGCATGTCAATGTGCTGCACGATAATAAATCGGTCTATATGCGTGATCAAAGTTTTGGTGGTGGTCAATTGACACAGGAAATTCAACGCCGTTTTGGCTTGTCTACTGAAGAATCAGAAATTGCGAAACGTAAGGGTGGTTTGCCTGAAAGTTATGAGGGCGAAGTATTGCAACCATTTATGCAAGCGCTTGCAACTGAAGTGGCGCGCGCAGTGCAGTTTTTTACGAGTTCAACCCAATACAATCGTGTTGATAACATACTTTTGGCAGGCGGTTGCGCAGCAATACCTTCAGTTGACGTGCTGGTACAAGAGCGCACCCAAGTGCATACGGTTGTTGCTAATCCATTCCACAGCATGACAATCAGCTCAAAACTCAAGCAGCAACAAGCTGCAATCGACGCCCCTGCACTGTTTGTGGCGTGTGGGTTGGCAATGCGAGGTTTGTCAATATGATACGCGTTAATCTGTTACCACATCGTCAGGTCAAACGTGCTGAACGTCAGCGCGAGTTCGGCCTGATGGCAGCTTTTGCAGCATTTGCTGCTGCGGCAATTATCTTCTTAGGTTATACCTTCATAAGTAGCCAGGTAGAAGCACAAACAGCACGAAATTCCCGGTTAGACGAAGCAATAGTGAAATTAGATAAAGAAATCGCGGACATTAAAGATTTGAAAGATCAAATCAGTATTATGCTGGATAGAAAGCAAGTGGTTGAAAACTTACAAACGAATCGCAGTCAATCGGTCGTTGTGCTAGATGAAATTAGTAGGCAGTTACCAGAAGGTATGTACCTAAAAAGCATTAAACAACAAGGTAACTCCATCACCCTTGAGGGTGTAGCTGATACAAATTCTCGAGTGGCAACTTTAGTGCGTAATTTCTCAACTTCCAACTGGCTAGACACGCCTACGCTGGTGGAAATTCGATCTGTCTCGCCAGATACACAAAAATCTCAGAAACAGAATGTATTTACATTGGGCGTGAATGTTAAATCACCCAAAACGGAAGAAGATAGTTCACCAACCGGCACTGTAAGTGGTGGGAGTCAACAATGAAGTTAGAAGATTTTAATAATATTGATTTTAAAAATGCAGGTAGTTTGCCGGGTGCGGTTAAAGCTGTTTTGTTGCTTATATTATTTTTGGTTATCTTTGCTGTGGGTTACTGGTATTTTTGGACAGAGGCCTTTGATGCGCTAGAAGCTGAAAAAGTAAAAGAGCAAGAATTGCGTACAGTATTTCTAGATAAAAAAGCGCAGGCAATTAATTTAGAAGGTTATCGGCAACAGATGGTGGAAATAGAAAAAACTTTTGGTGCCTTACTTAAACAGTTACCAGACAAATCACAAATGGATGGCTTGTTGACAGATATCAACCAAGCGGGCTTGGCGCGCGGATTAGAGTTTGAACTATTTAAACCCGGACAAGAAACACAAACGGAATTTTATGCTGAGATGCCTATTTCGATAAGAGTTTTAGGTAATTATCACGACTTGGGTGCCTTTGCCACGGACATTTCTAAGCTATCGCGGATTGTTACGCTAGGCGATATTTCAATTATCGCTAGCAGTAAAGAGGGTAAGCAAGCTACAAATGCTAACTTAATTATGGAAGCCACGGCTAAAACTTACCGCTATTTGGATGCCAGTGAAATTGCCGCTAAGAAAAAAGCCGATAGTGAAGCTTTGGCTAAGAAAGGTTGAGTGGTCAAGTGAATATAAGTACAAAACAGCGGATTTTTTTATATCGAGTACCTCGATTGCTAATGATTGGCGTCATTTCGGCTGGTTTATTTGCATGTAGCGGCGAGCAAGGTGATGATCTTGACGAATTTATGAAAAATGCTGGAAATGACATGCAAGCAAGAATTAAGCCCCTGCCAGAGGTGAAGCCTTATCTGGCCTTGCAATATAATGCGGACAATTCACTCAGTGATCCATTTAAAGCCCGTAAAGCAACCACCAAAGCTTCAGGCATACTGCCCAATCTTAGTCGCCCTAAAGAGCCAATGGAAGCCTACCCGTTGGAGAGTATTAAATACGTGGGTCATTTATCTAAGGGTAAACTCACTTATGCATTGCTAAGAACACCAGATAGCGGCATTCAGCAAGTGAAAATAGGTAACTTTATTGGGCAGAATTATGGCATGGTCACTCAAATTACAGACAGTGAAGTAGTGCTAAAAGAAATTGTGCAGGATGATTTGTCTGGGGACTGGGTAGAACGCGTTACGAGTTTAACATTGCAAGAATAGTCCTTTGTTTAAATAGTGGGTAAAAATTTTTAGTATTAAAGCGTTTTAAATATTTAAAGCGACTTAAGAAATCAGGGTGAAATAATGAAAACACAATTGATGGTTAAATCTTTAGCGCATGCATGCATGTGGATTTTATTTGCAACTTTTATGGGTCTTTCACAAGCAGAAGATCAGTCAGCGCTAGCAAATAAAATTGAAAGTGTGGACTTCTCAACTTTGCCAGGAGGTCGAGTTAGTATTCGCGTTAAAACTACTGAGCCATTGGTGAATGCGCCAGCAGGTTTTACATTAAGCGACCCAGCACGGATTGCCCTAGATTTTCCTAAAGTTGGAAACGGCCTTGCGAAAAATAATATCACAGCTGGCCAAGGG
>ERZ795044.586-NODE-586-length-34026-cov-6.684172_pt1 | contig 34026 bp, 39 predicted proteins | sample MGYA00375128_ERZ795044 | MGnify/ENA primary metagenome ERZ795044 (study PRJEB30173, sample SAMN05720213) | anaerobic digester metagenome | isolation source: active sludge of municipal wastewater-treating anaerobic digesters | place: USA | collected 2014-12-22 ...
AGATAAGTCCTCGTGACTGGAGTTCAGACGTGTGCTCTTCCGATCTTTCATAAAGTCGCAGCTCAAGGATCCAGAATCGGCACGATTCAATGAGGTCGCCCTGCAGCGCGTTGTTATCTCTGCATCCAAAACCGACCCGGCAGTTGTGCCTGTCTGGGAATCCGGAATCCTGGTCAATGCCAGGAATTCGTTCGGCGGGTACTCAGGATTCCGGCTCTGGAGCTTCTATTATCGCAACGGCACGCTGTTCGCCGTCGAAACGGAAGACGCCGGGCGACGTTACCTGGCGCCGACGCCTGCAGAGGCCAGGTAATCAAAGCCCGTACCTGCCCTTCGTCCCGTTCCAGTTGACGTCGAGCTCCGCCTTCGTGAGATTGCGGTTGTAGAGCCGCAGTATGTAGATCCGCGTCCCGCTCGGCACATGGTAAGCCCCGTCGCCGCTGGCGCCGATCTTTGAGCGGTTCGCCGTGTCTGCCGTGCCCGGGCTCGTCAGGCTCGCGGTCCATGTGTCAGCCGACCCGGCCTGCATGTACGCGCCGTTGCGGTAAAAGAACGAGGCATCCGTCCCGGTCCCGTCGAAGGAGACGGCGAGCATTTGGATTGCCCCGGATGGAATGACTGCGTCGGTGGTCTTCGTGAAAGCGGATGTTCCGCCTGAGTCTTGTTTTAGCCGGAGGTTGAGCTTTCCGCCGACCCCTGCGTCGCTGCCAAGGTCGCCGAAGAGCACGCCGCGGCTCATGTCTGAACCGCCTTGGTCGCTCGATCCGGAGTCGAAGAGCGGCGCGATGTTGTTCGCGGTCGTGCCATCCCATCGCATCCACGCTTCGATCGTGAACTTCGTTCCGGCCTTGTGCATGGCGCGAAGGAAGGCCGGCATCGACCCGGCGACGAGCGTGTGCGTGAACTCGTCGTCGGAGCCGTCCATTTCCCAATAAGCCGAGTTTCCTCCGCTGTTCTGGATAGCCGGATCGGAGCCGTTCGCGCCGGCGCCATCGCCGAGGTTGTAATCGTAGGCCGTCTGAGCACTGCCATCCGAAGGCGTCGCGCGTGCGTTGGCCCACACCTGGCCGCTTGTGTAGTCTTTCGCGTCGAGCTTCGCGACCATGCCGGGTGCGACCTGAGTCGTCTGGCCTGTGATCTCGACCTTTCCGACCGTGAAGGTGATCGCCTGGTAGGTCTGGAACTGCGCCATTTCGATAACCACGCTCGTCGCCGGCGTCGTGGTGCATGTTCCTGTCCAGATCTGCGTGCCATTTCGATAGACCGTTGCGGTCGACCCCGATCTGACGAAGCGAATATCATGAGACAGGGTGTTTTCACTCGTTGTCCACTTCGATACCCCGTCGACAGTGAGACTGCTAGTGCCGACATTCCCGTCCGCCACGAAGCCGTCATTAAACGAAAAACTGATTGGCCCGCAAACAATGAAAATGTACCCAAGGTCTCCGGTCGGGTTGTTTGCCGTGACCGCCGTGAACGTGATATCGAAGTCGGTCGATGCATTGATTTCAGCCGTAGCGATCGCGCCGTGCCAGCTTGATCCGGTGCCGTAGCTGCTCATCGTTAGCGCCCCGCTCGATACGGTCATAGAGGCGCCGGTCGTTCCGGAGATCTGCGAAATTACCCACCGCGACGATAGCGTGTCGAAGTCATCGGCCCACGTGTAACTCGTCGGTTGCTCGCCTTGCGGCGTGGTCGCCTGAAGGATCGCCGCCGCAATAATTGAGAGGCGCGGCGTCATCAAGTGATCTCCAGATCGCCGAAGAGATCCCACTCGTTCGTGGCGACCTTGACGAGCCCCCAGGCGGCGCCCTGCGCCCGACACGCAGAGTTGTATCCGGTCGGCTTGTTGATCGTGACGCCGGAGCCGGGCGAGATAGTCGTCTTTCCGGCGCCGGCCTGCACGCCGTTGAGCGTCGTGCCGATCTCAAAAGCGACCGATGCGTTCGGAGGAACCGTGATCGAGTTCGCCGAGCCGCTCGTCATTCGGATGTACTTCCCGAGATCGGTCAAGGCGAGGGTTCTCGACGCGGCGTTGTCTGTAACGATCGACTGATAGCCGATCGCCGCGATCTCGCGCGCCGTCGTCTTCTTCGTCGAGCCAGACTGCACGCCGGGAATGCTCTCTGATCCGGAGAGCTGCGAGGCGGCGGTTAGTTCGGAAATCTTTTGGTCTGCCATTCCGTTACTCCTTGATTATCGTGTTGCTATCTTCGGTCGCGAGCTGGTCGCCGGCTTCGGTGAGGATGCGGCCCGGGTTGTAGAAGAGGAAGGCGTGCGAGTGCATCTGCACGCTTGTGTAGCCGCTGCGCTGGCTCTCGAGCTCCACGCGAAGGGTTCGGATTCCGGTCAAGCCGCTTGCGAAGCTGGTGCCGGTTATCCCGGTCTGCGATTCGACGAGTTGATTGAGGCCGGTGTCGTAGATCCGCAGGTTGTAGGTGACGCCGGCCTCCGGCCCGATGTTCCCGGCGCTCTCGGTCTCGAGGTTTTGCGTTAGCCGGTTGCGGTGCGCCCACGAAACAACGAGGTCGCCGCGAACCTCGGTCGGGTATGCCGTCGAAGGTATCGTTCCCTGTGAGCCGGTCAGGCGGAAGAGGCCGGGCGGGTACGGGCGATATTGCCGGCGCGCCATCGTGGTCGAGTCGGCCGGCGCTTCGTTCTCGTCAAGCCGCCCCTGTCCCGTCCTGGTGAGCATCTTGACGATCCCGCTCTGCCCGACGAGGTATTCGGTCGGATCTTCGGCAGAGAACGTGCCGGCGAAGAAGATCCGCGCGCCGGCGCCGTGAGCCTTGGCAACGGTGTCGAGGCATCCGCGCCCGAGCGTGACCGTGCCGGCGCCGGTGTTGAGCGCCGTAACTGAGACGATCTCGTTCTCGATATAGGCCCACGACCCGAGCTCGACCAGATCGAGGTCGACCCCGCTGCCGATCGTGCACACGGCCTGCGTCGGCGTTATATCCGCCATGATCGTGCAGCTCGGGCAGAACGCCCCGGATGCCTTGACCTCATAGGCGCCGCCGGCATAGACGTCGAGGTCGTAGCCGTAGGCGTCCGAGCTCGGGCGAACGGCGAGCGTCGAAAGATACCCGGCGTCGTTTGCCACGGCGGCGAGCTCGGCGGCCGTGAGGCCAGCCGCGAGCTCATAGTAGGTGCGCTCATAGATCTTGCGGTAGGGCGCCGCGAGCGGCTCGCTTACGGGGTTCGTCCATCCCGGCGGCTGCTGCGCCACGTAGCTTGCCGTGGGGAGGCCGAAAACATCCTCGGCGGCCTGAACCTCGATCATGTTGTCGGCGATCGTGCCGCGATTGACGGAGAGCACCCGGAAGACCACGTCGTCGATTCCGAGCGACGGCCAATCGAGCTTGAAGACAGCGCCAGGCCTCAAGTCGTAGAGCTTGCGGTTCGCGCGGAACCGAACCTTCGCAAGCGGCGTCGAGCGAGAAAGAAGATCGCGGAGCGCCACCCGGGCGGCCAGCGTGAACGACCGCAGCCCGGGGTACTTCTTCGTGGCATTGACGACAGCGCCCTGCGCCCGGATGTTGGCGAGATCCTGAACCGTGACCGGCACGTCCTTGTTCGTCTCGGCGTCGGTATAGACGACCGTGATCTCGTTGATCGTCTCGCCCCAGGCGGCGCGCTGGTAGGAATCGAGCGTCCCGATCTCGTCGACGCCATAGACTGGGAGCGCATTGACGTTGTAGTCGGCGCGGATCGGGATCAGGAGGAACTGCCCAGTCGCCTCGTCAAGCGCCATCATCGCGCCAACGTGATCGAGCACGATCTGCACGAAGCCCTCGATCGACTCCTGTTGATTCCAGATCATCGACAGGCCGAAGGCCTCGGCATAGAAGGTATCCGCGGCCGCTCGGAAGTTGGCGTCGTGAATCGACGAGCGCGGGTAGCCCATGCCCCACTCGGCGTTCGTCAGGCATTGGTAGATGATGTGCGCCGGATTCATGCCGGGATAGGTTGCCGGCGTGACCTGCTTCGCGCTCGAGATGATGGTGCCGCTGCTGCCCACCCCGACGAACTTCCCGGCGGCGTAGATGAGCGAGACGATCGGGTAGTTGTCCGAGGATCCGGCCCATGGCGACCAAGTTATCCCATCGACGCTCGTTACCATGTCGTTGGCGTTCGAGGCGATCCATATCCCGTCGCCGTAGGCTAGCGCGGAAATATGCAGCGGTTCGGTGGTTTCCAGCCCGGAAGTTCGCTGCGTCCATGTCAGCGCGTCGACCGAGGTGGCGATCTTTCCAAATGCTGCCGAGGCGACCCACAGGCCATTCGCGTATCCGATATCGAGAACAACATCGGTCTCGCCGAACGGCTCGGAAGTCGGGTAGTTCCACGTCACGCCATTGTCGGTCGAGACACACATCATCCCGAGCGCCCACCCGAGCACCCACTTGCCATCGGCGAAGTGAATGCTCTCGCACTGCGCTCCGTTCAGAATCCCGGTGTGGATCTGCGTCCATGTCGCTCCGCCGTCTTCGCTACGCCAGATATAGGCGTTCTGAACCCCGATGATGAACACGCCGTTCGCGTAATGCACTGAGTAGGCCGCCGCCGGAGCGGGCGCGGCGATCTGCTGCCAGCTCGCGCCGTTGTCGATCGAGCGGTAGATGATTCCGCCGTCAGCGGCGGCGATAAAGACGCCGACCCCGGCCGCGACGGCATGAACGCGGTGTCCGTTCGGGATCGTGACGATCGCATCGACCCAGGTCGCGCCGTCAAACGAGCGCTGTATCTTCCCGCCATCGCCGACCGCAACAAAGACGCCGTTCGCGTAAGCAACGTCGCGGATCAGGTTTGTCCCGAAGCCGTTTGCACGGGGTGTCCAGGTGCGAACCTGCTCCGCCGATTCGACGAAACCGATCTGCGCCTTCTCCGGATACCAGCACCCGTCCGCGCCCCACCCTTGCAGGATGCGCCGAACGCGGACGGCCCACGGCTTGACGTAGGGGTTGTTCGCCGAGATCAGCCCTTGACGGAAGACGAGCGAGAGGATCCCGCGGTACGCCGGGATATCGGCGCCGAGCTTTGCCTCGAGGTAGTCGTTGCGAGCCTGCGCCGGCCCGCCCATGAGGACGTCGAAGAAGCCCGCGACGCCGCCCTCGCGATCGTCTCCGCCGAAGAGCTGCGGCTGATTGATGAACGATGACCCGTTGTCTGTAATGCTGCCCGACCACGCCAGGCGCTTGTCGACCGTGATCGCCGTTACCGCATCGACCGGCCCGTGGCAGATGCCCAGGTGCAGGCCCATGTAATAGCGGTAGCCTACCGTTACTTCCTTCTTCCCGCCCATTACGCGGCCTCCCTTTCTGCCCTGACCTTATCGACGAGCGAGACAGCCATCGCGTCGCCCGTCGCGAGGAGCGCCTCGGCGTCGATCCCGTGCTCGAGGAAGGCCGTCCAATCGAGGCCGTGCGTGGCCGCGAAGGCGCGCATCCCGCGGGCGCAGTAGCGCATGTGCCGGAGCGCGTCGTCGACCGTGATAACGAGAGGCTCGCTCACTACTTGCCGCCCTTCTTCTTGATCGCCGTCACTCTCAGGTCGCCGTACCAGAGCGTGTTCGCACCTTCGACGAGGGTGTCTCCGAAGATGACCGGGATCGGGCGCCCTTCCTGAGCGACCGGCGCGCTGAAATCCTCGATCGCGGCCGGCGGCTGCGTCGCCTGGTTCGACTTCGGCATGAGCGCGTAGCTGATAAGCGCCGAGACGAGGAGAATCGCAAGATAGCCCCACATGGTTTGCCCTCAGTAGATGGACGAGCCGCCGAACGGGTTGACCTCGGGTATGTGTGTCTGACCGCCGAAGTTGTCGCCGTTGCCGAACTTGTTTTTGCAGGTTGAAAAGCTGTGATCGCATCCCGGGTAGGCGCGAACCGCTGCGTTCGCCGGAATGCCAACGATCCCGTGCGTGATCGTGATCGTCGTGCCGATGTGGTCGCGGATGGAGCGGCGCTCGACCGTGCCTGGCGTTGGCTCCCATTCGACGAAGCCGCCGGAGAAGTACCCGTTCGCGAAGGTGCCGAAGGTGCCGGAAATGAGCGTTGTGCCGCCGGCCGAAGACAGCGTGGCGTCGACGCGGAAGCTGGCGTCGCTGATCCCGCACCCCTCTCCCGGAGATCCTTCATAGACAACGTGGCCGCAGTTCTTTTGATAGAGCCGCCGAAGCCCGGTGCGCTTGAGCGAGGTGAAGACCGACTCGCACGTCATCGTGACGAGGCTCCCGGACCACTCCGCGTTGAGCACGCGGCCGCGCCAGGCGATCGAGGCCTCGGAGTCGCCGCGGTGGATCCGGCGGATCGTCAGGAGAATGACCTCGGACGGCGGAGAGACCCGGAAGGCGTCGGCAATCGCGAAGTCGCGCGGCGCCGTGATCCGGATATTCGACTTGGAGATCTCTGCCGTCTGCTCGATCGCCGTGCGCTGCAGCGCGACAGCCTCATAGACCCGGTTGTCGTATTCGAAGTCGGCATCCGCCGAAGTGAAGTGCAGGTAGGAGAGCCCGATCTGGAATTGATACAGCTCGACGACCTTGCCGTCCTGAATCGAGGTCTCGAAAGCGCTAAACGTCATTGTTCATCGTCCGGAAGACGGCCACGGCGTCGGCCTGCTCGCCCGTGTTCCACGCGAGCTCGACGGAATCCTGGTCGAGACGGCACAGCGCCATGAAGGAGACGTGCAGGAACTCCGCCGGCTGAATGACGCGCCCGAAGCTGGCGTCGATGACGAGGCGCTCTGTCGCCGCGTCGATAACCTGCGCTCCGGTAATCCGGCGGTAGAAGATCGTTCCGTCGGCGAGCTCGACACGGATGTCGCGGCGATGCACGCCAGCGTCGACGTAGGTCGTAAACCCATCTGCCACCACATCGATCTCAGTCGCCACGGCAGAGACGGCTGCACGAACCAACAAATCATCGGTCCACGTCGGTATCCAGATTGCACGGTGGCGCCCTGAACGCGCGTACATGAATTGCCGAAAAGCCTCGATCTCGGCGCGGCTTGTAAGCACCCACCTGTAAGCCTGCAGCGTGTCAGGGAGGCCGCTCTCGTCTTCCAGGAAACGCACGCCGGTGCGAGGATCAAATTCGGCCAGCTTGCGCTGGTAGGCCAGCTCCGGATCTTCCGACCACTCCGGGCGCTGCGCCATGACCGGGTGCCCACGATATTCCGCCGGATCGGCAGCCGCCACATGCGGCACCGCACCATCGACTTCGAAGCGCGCAACACCGTAGGCCACATCGGCAACGAAGCGCGACACCAGCTGGCGGTCTTCGAGCCTCGCCCGGCGCACAGGAAATACGGACGAACCGGCCGGCCAGGCGCCCGACATGGGTGATGTCAATGTCACCAGCCCCGACGACGCGACATCGATCTCGAACAACTCGCAGGCAGAAAACCCAGGAGAAAACACGATCCCCAGTCCGCCATCATGAAAATCGCGGGTCGCGGTATCGCACGAAATGCTTGTTGAGCCGACAGAGATCGGCGTCGAGACAATCTCACCGTCCGACCAAACCGGTAGAGCCCAGGTACGGGCACCCCAGGCATAAAGCACGTTCTCGAGGCGGCGCCGCTCGGCGCCTTCCGCCGCAAACGCAAACTCGAACCCCTGGCGCGGGCCGGAGCGCAGCGCGACGCGCTGTTCCTTGCCGCTATAGGAAGGCATGACGTTTGTCATCCATTCCAGCCGCTCGATGAGCGGACGACTCCAATCGGGGCGCCACATCCACACCGCGAGCGAAGGGTCTGTGTAAGCCACGGCCGACCTATGCCAACCGCTGCCGGATGCCGGCCGCGTTTCGCTCGATGACGTTGAGGATGACCTTCTCTCCGGCAGATGAGCCCATCGCATCCGTGAGCACGCCCGAGTCGAGGACGTTGACGATCCGCACGCCCTGGCCCTGCTGCTGCCCGCCGCCGTTGTCGCGGTGGCGCGGGTCGGCCTGCGTGATCACCTCCTCGCCTTTCTTGAGGATGGCCGGCACCTCGTTGGGCGCCAGGCCGGCCACGCCGCCGTTGTGGTAGCGCGGCGCGCCGGCGAAGATCAGCGGGTTGACCTGGCGGATCGTGCCGCCCTGCCCGGCGATGCCGCCGGTGTGCTTCACGCCGGCGCCCATGCCGGCGGAAACGGCCTTGCCGAGACCCGGATAAACCGAGTCGAGGAGCTGCAGCACAAGGTAGGTCGCCAGCGCGCGGGCGGCGATCGTTGCCATCGACCGCACGAAGCCGAGCACGAAGTCTTGTAGCGCTTCCTTCGCGCTCTTGGTGCCGGAGACGAGGTCGTCGAACAGGCCCGTGAGCGCATCGACGCCGGCGCTTGCCGCCGTGGCCGCGAGTTGCTGGTCGAGGAGCTCCAGGCTCTTGCGGAGTTGGATGATGGCCGCGTCGATGCCGGTCGCGCTGTCGATCGCCAGGCGCTGCAGGGCGATGCTGGCCTCCTCGGCGCCCTGCTTGATGCGCGGGTCGTTCGTCGTCTCGGCGAGCTCGCGCATCTTCTGATTGAGGATCGTGAGCTGCTCGATCGCGCGCTGCCTTGCAGATTGCACCTCAGTGGCCGCAACATCGCGCGGGAGCGCCCCGGCATCGGTCTGGTTCTGCAAAGACTGCTGGCGGAGCTGGAGGTCCTGGAGGACGCGGTCGTACTCCTCTTTCAGCTCGTTGAAGCGCGCCCGGGCGACCTCGGTGTTGATGAGGTTGTTGACGAGCTCGACGCCGGCCTCGTTGCCGTCCGCGGCCAGCCTGGCGAGCAGATCCTTGAACTGCGCCTCGAGGTTGCGCTTTGCGGCCTCTCCGCCATGGCCGTTGAGCTCGAGGAGGCGGATCTCGACCTGCTCGAGTTTGGCCGCGGTTTCCTTGCGGATGCGCTCGCGGTCGCGCTCGCCCTGCGCCACGATATCGGTCTTCCGGCGCTCGAGGATCGCGATCTCGGCTTCGGCCTTGACGCGCTCCTTTCCGCTTTCGGCCGCCTTCCGGCGCTCGGCGGCGATCTCCTTCTCGATCGCGGCGAGCTGGATCTCGACCCGGCGATTGATGTAGCCATCGGTCGCGATCTTCGCGTCGTCGTAAAGCTGCTCGATCTCCTTGAGCGCGCGCTCGGTCGCGTCCTTGATGAGCTTTAGCTCGGCTTCGGCGTAGTCTGCGGCGGTCGGTTCGCCCTTGCCCGGCGTCTTCTTGCCCTTGCCGACCTTGACTTCGCCCTTTGTTTCGCGGGCGGCCTTGAGCTTCGCGGTCGCATCGGCGGCGGCCTTCTTCGCGTCAGAAAGCTCCTTGTCGCGCTCGCCGAGGATGTCGTCGATCTGATCCCCTACCGCCTGCTTTGCGGCGGCCACAGCGGCATTGCGGCGCGCCACGGCGGCGTCGATCGTGTCGTCCGTGAAAATGGCCGCGAACGCCTCCTTGATGAGCTTCGCGTCGGCGATGAACGAGTCGACCATGCCGGCCATGATGGTCGCCATGATCTTGACCGAGGCCCGGAGGTTGACCGGGAGCTCCTTGAAGGCGCGCACCAGCGTCTCGACCGCATCCTCGCCGCCCCCGACCCAATCCCGCGTCGCGCTCTTGATGATGGCGACCGCCGAATTGAAGTCGTCGACCATCTGCGAGAAGGACGACCCCCACACGTTCGCGAGCTCGATAACCGATCCGGTGAACTCGTCTGAGGCAATGAAGTCGGCGAACTCGGAGATAACCTTCGCGAGACCGCCGGTCGCGCCGGCCGTCTGGTCGAAGATGCCGACGAGGCGGGCGAAGGAGTTGGAGAGTTGCTGCGTCGCCCGTGAGAAGGTCAGAGGGAGCGTGCCGAACTGCTCGTCGACCGCGTTCTTTTGTGCGAGCAGCGCCTTGACCACGGCCTCGCCCGTGATCTTGCCTTCTTCGCCGTACTTCCTGAGCTCGCCGCGAGTAATGCCCATGCCCTTCGCGATGGCGTCGGCGAGTGCCGGCGTCTGCTCGAGGACCGAGTTCAGTTCTTCGCCGCGCAGCGTTCCGGACGCGAGGCCCTGACCGAGCTGAACCAGGGCTGCGCGCGCCGATTCCCGGCTCGCCCCGGAAAGCGCTACCGCCTGGTTGATCGTCTCGGTGATCTGGAGCAGCGTTTCCTGGCTGGTCTCGGTATCCTTGAGCGACAGTGAAATCTGCGCGAACAGGCTGGCGGTGTCGTTGAAGGCCTGGCCGGTCTTCTGCGAAATCTGGAAAATCCGCTCCTGGGCGACGACGTAGTCGTCGGATGCCTTGGTCGCCAGCTTGAGCCGCGCCGTGAGGTTCGCCCAGTCGTCGGCCATGCGGATGACTTGCGAACCGGCGTAAAGCGCCGCCAGGGCGCCGGCCAGCGCGCGCACCTGGGTGACCGCGCCGGCAATGCCCTGCGTCATGCGACCCAGGCCACCGTCGCCGGATGGGCCGATGCGGCCGGCCTTGCCGGCTTCGCGGCCGAACTTGCGGACATCTGCCAGGGCGGCATCGAGTCCTTTCCTGAACTCGGCGAGTTCCGCCCCGATCCGGATCAGCACGTCCTGGTTCGCCACGCTACTTTCCTTCGAGTTTCTTCATGTACTTGGCCCAGGCCTTTCCTTCGGCCTGCGCCATCCTGGCCATGAGCGCGTCACCGATGCGCTGGCTTCGGTTGCGGCGCTCGCCGGCGGCCAGGAATTCGCCGACCTGGTACAGCGTGTAGCCCCTGACTGCCTCCAGGCCGTGACCCTCGCGGATCAGGGCGTGGATGGCATCCGCCCAGCCCCAGACCTCGCCAGCTGCAGCGCCTTGCTGATGGCCGGGGCGAGGCGGCGGGAAAAAAAATCGCCGTTCACCCCGACCACGATCATGGCGATGCCGATCAACTCGTCGGCGGAGGCTGCCTCGATCTCCGCCTTCGGCACCCCGGTCGCGACGGCCACCGCCTCGATCAGGCTCTCGCCGTGGTCGGCGACGAGCGCGAGGATCGTCCCGGCGTCTGCCGCCGACAGCGAACCGAGCAGGTCGACGCCGGCCAGCGGCTTGAGCGCGCGGGCGAACCTGGGGATCTGGCCAACCGTGAGCGGCGCCACCACGTAGGACTTGCCGCGGAAGACGACCTCCTCGGAGATCGGCTCGATGGCGGAATACTCGTCTTTCTTCTGCACGTTCTCTCCCGTGAGTCATGACGGAGGAGCCTGGCCGGCTCCTCCCGGCGCATCAGGTCTCGATCGCGACCTTGAAATACTGGGAGATGCCTGCGCCGCTCTTGGTGGTGTCCTTGAGCAGCTTGCCCGTGACCTCGAGCGCCGCGTAGTCGTCGCCGATCAGGCTCATGTTTTGAGCCGCGCCGATCTTCACGCGGTAGGCATAGACGGTCGAGCTCTTGCCGGAGCGCGCTTCGTTCAGGCCGTCGAAGAAGACCTCGTACTCCTGGCCGGAGTTGGTCAGCGCCTCGACGGCATTGGCGGCCGCCTTGGTGTAGCTGATCTTGATGACCTGTGCGTCGGCGATCGCGCCGCCCTGGAGGATGACGATGCCGCCCGGGCGAACCTCGTAGTCTGTGTTCTCGACATAGGTCGGCGTGCCGGAGGTGTGCTTGACAACCGGCGCGGCGGCGGTCGGGATGAAGTTGAGCGGGATGAACCCGCCCTTGTAGGCGGTGTGCGACTCATCCGTGACGGCGCCGGAAGTGATCGCCGAGGCAGTGCCGTAGAGCACGCGCGCCAGATTCTCCGGCGAGAGGTCGTGCATGGTCATCGACATTTCGACGGACGAAATGCGCTTGACCTCGTTGTAGGTGCCGCCGCCAGGCTGTGTGTAGTCCTTGAGCTCCTTCGTGTCTTCCGTGACGTTGAAGGACAGCGCGGAGACGTTACCGACCTCGATCAGGCCGGCCGCGGAGCCCACCTGCTTGAGATAGACCTTGCCGGAACCGATGTAGCTGTAATCCATTTGAAACTCCTTCGTGATTGGCTGGCCGGGCGCGATGCCGCGCGGCATTGAAAACTTTCAGGCATCGTCATCTTCCGCGCCGGCCATCGCCCGCGCCTGTGGGCGGATTTCAGCCGGCGGCGAGCGATTCGGCGAAGGTCACCGAGAAGGTCACGGCAGCCGACACCTGGTCGAGCCCGTCTTCGCGCGGGGCGATGGTGCGGCCGCCGTATTCGAAGGCGATCGCCCGGTTGCCGAAGGTCAGGTCGCCAGACCACAAGGCACGCTTGATGTCGGCGACAATGTCGCGCCCGACAACGTTTGGGTTGTCCGGGTCGCAGCTGGCAACACCTTCGACGGCAAAGCGCGCGACGACCTTGGCGTTGGCCCGCTGCTGGCCGGCCGGCTCGTCGTCTTCCTCGACAATCACCGCACAGGGCAGGCTGCCCTCGTCGAGCCGGCGGCGACCATCGAACACGCGCAGACCGATGTCGGTCCGGTAACCGTTGGCGACGCTGATGCCCTGGATGCGCGCCTTGATGGCGACGGCCAGCTCGTCATAGAAATTCATCGTCAGGCGCCCTTCTTCTTCAGTTGAACGGCGGCCAGGCGCTGGATCTCGCGCGCCAGCTCCGCCTTGACATCGGGAACGATCTGCGCCGCCACGCCGCGGAACACCTGGTCGACAGATGGGCCGTAAAGGTGCTTCATTGCCTTACGTCCGGAACCGGTACGCACGAACACCCCCATGCCGTTGCCTCCGGCTGCCTGGCCGGCTCGCAGGGGCATGAAAAAGGCCCCATCCATGCGCTTGCGCGAACCGCCGGCCTTGACCGAGACCGAGACACCTGCCTGCTTTCTCCCGGGACCAATGCCGCGCCTGGAATCGCCTTTGGCACGCCTCGCTGCCCGCGTGACCTGCTTGGCCCCGTAGGTGGCCAGCCGCGTTGCGCGGCGCCGGGCGGTGATGACAGCGACCGGAGAAGCCGATGTCGCCGTCTTCAGGGTCATGCGCTCTTTGACGTAAGACGCCTTGAGGTTGACCTGCGTGACGATCTCGCGCCGCGAGCGTGTCATCGTCTTGCGCGCGACGGTGTTGATCGCCATGCGCCGGACGCGCTCCATGGAAAGCCCAGCGGCCGCCAGGCGAGCCGCCAACGCTTCCAGACCGGTGACGTCGACCGAAAACTGCATCAGCGGAGCACCACGCTCACCGTGCTGCCGTCGTTGGCCTCGATGGCATCGACGATGTAGCCCTGGCCGTCGACCGTGAGCGCGTCGCCCACCTTCGGCAGCGGATCGACCGGCAGCGTGGCGAAGCTGCGGTAGCCGGTGACCTGGCCGTATTCGCCGGTGACGGCGACGCCGTGCTCGAGGATCGCGGCCGTGGGCAGCCCACGCAAAAGCGCCTCCCGCCCGAGGCGGGCGAAGAGGCGCGTGTGCATTCTCGCGAATGCGTCGGCCATTTAGGCGACCGTGAGCTTGATCACCGCGCGCGGGCGGGTGCAGATGCTGATCGGGTTCGACTGCGCTTCCAGGTCGATGCCCTTGCCCATCGGCAGCGGCTCCTGCATGGCGTAGTACGGCAGGCCGATGGTGTTGGCGGCCTCGACGTAGTCGGCCGGTCCGTAGTGGGTCACGAACAGGTCGGGCACGCCTTCCGGCACCAGGTAGGCATCGCCGGCGGCGATGAAATCGACGCCGCCGACCGCGCCGCGATACTCTTCCCAGAGCACGCCGGCGAACAGGAAGGCCGCGCGGGCATCCTGGCGCATGACTTCGTTGCTCTGCCAGTTGATGAAGAACTTCTCCACCAGGTCATGCGTGGTCAGCGCGTCGAAGAAGGCCGGCGAACAGAAGGAGCGGGCGCCGGTGTACATGGCGTTGCCCAGCGCGTCTTCCATCAGGCGCTTGGCTTCCAGCACCTTGGTGCGGACCTTGGTCGTGCCGGTGCCGAGCACCAGCGACTTGGTCTGCTGGACCAGGCCGAACTTAGTGAACAGGTCTTCGAGGACGGTCGAACCGTTGGCGTCTAGGATCTGGCCCTTGAGGGCGCCCATGCGCTGGTACTCGATGGTGGCGTCGAGTTGGCGGCGCATCTTGCCCAGGCGCTTGTTGACCACGTTCTGGATCGTCTCCAGCTCGGAGTCGGAGCCGAAGGCGCGCACGCCCTGGACTTCGTCCGCGAGGATGCGGGCGCGCTGCGGCAGGTGGATGGTGTTGAAGTTGACCAGCGTGCGCTTGTCGCCGGCCGTGTTCTTCGCCGGGGCGCCACGCTCGCCGGCGGGCACCAGGGAGAGCGATTCGCCGAGCTTTTCGACGGAGACGGAGGTCGTAACGACGCCCTCCTCCGAGAACAGGCCGAGCGCGCCGAGGCGGCCGGGGACATACGGTTGTTCGTTGATCGCCTTGGTCAGCGACTGCAGGCTGAAGGCGTCATCCTTGAAGATGTCGAGAGAGGCCATTTGCTGTTTTCCTTTCAGGGTGTCGGATCAGCCGCGTTAGCGGAGGATGATGTCGAGCGCGGCCAGGTCGGCCTTGCCGGCGGTCTTGTCGCCGGCGTCGTTGGTGCCGGCCCAGACCAGCAGCGAATCGGCGACCTCGGCATGGCGGGCGATGATGACGCCCTTCTTGTCGCCGCCGGAGGCATCGACGGCGGCGTAGAGGATGCCGGCAGCGGTCTGCGAGCCGTCGGCGTTGTCGTCGTCGTAGGCGGTGTACTTGCCGGAGGCGGTGATCTTGCCGACGACGGTACCGGCGGCCAGGTTCTGGCCGGAGACGATGGTGACTTCCTCGCGGGAGATCGAGCCGTTGGCTTCGGCGATGATGAATTCGCCGGGACGGGTGCTTTCAGTGAGAGCCATGGTGGTTTTCCTTCTGAAGGTTTAAGACGGGTTGCGACGTGCCGCGTAGATCCCGGCGATGCTGCATGCCGACTGCGGCGAATTCGTCGGCTGGGGAATGTGGTGATTGGTGTGCAGCGCGGCATCGAGGGCGGCGCGCGCTTCGATCAGCTGGGCGCGCACGCTGGCCAGCGGCACGCGGGCCTTGATCAGGCGGTCGGCCATGGCCGGCAGCTTGGCGGCGGCGCAAACGGCGACGACTTCCTTGGCCTCGGCGATGGCCGCGGCCGCATCGGACTCGGTGCGGATCGACGGGTCGAGGATAAAGGCGTCGGCCTGGGCGGCGAGGCCGGCCTGCGCCGAGAGGGCGATGATCGAGGACGCCAGGGCGCGCTCGGCGGCCTGGGCAGCAGCGGCTTGCGCGGCGGCCTGCGCCTCGGCTTCGGCGCGGGCCGCGGCTGCGGCGGCATCGTCGTCGGCCGGCGGATCGGTGTCGCCCGGCTCGCCATCCGTGGCGGCAGGGGTCAGCATGGCGCGGATGCCTTCCGGCAGGCGCTCCATGTCGAAGGCGGCGGCGACCTTGAGGGCCGGCTGCAGCTCGTCGGCGAAGCCCTGGGCGACAGCCTCTTCGGCATTCAGCCAGGTTTCGGCATCGAGCAGCGCCTTGATCTCTTCCTCGCTCTTGCCGGTGCGGGCGACGTAGGTGGCGACCAGCGAGGCGCCGATCTTGTCGAGCACGTCGGCCATTTCGCGCAGGTCGTCGGCGTTGCCGTAGGCGAAGTTAAGCGGGTTGTGGATCATCATGAAGCTGTTTTCCGGCATGACGATCTTGTCGCCGGCCATGGCGATCAGCGAGGCGGCCGAGGCGGCGACGCCCATGACGGTCACTTCGATGCTGGCCGGGTGCTGGCGCAGCGCGTTGTAGATGGCGATGGCGTCGAAGACCTGGCCGCCCGGCGAGTTGATCGCCAGATTGACGGTGGCCACGTCGAGCGCCTTGAGTTCGCCGATGAACTGCTTGGCGGTGACGCCGAAGTAGCCGATCTCGTCGTAGATCGAGATGTCGGCGGTCTTGGCATCGGCCTTGGCGGCAATGGAATACCAGCTCTTCACTGGGGGAACTCCTGGAAAGTGGAAAAGTGCAGCGCTATCGTGTTTTTTTATCCGCCGGCGCGCCTGTGGGCGGATTTCAGTCGGCCATCAGCAGCATCTCGAGCACCACGTCGCGCACCTCGGCACCCGCTGCAATGCCCGTGCCGGCGGCCATTTCCGACGCTGCGCCCAGCCGCAGCGCGGCCGTGGATTCCAGCCCCGCAGCGGCGTCGACCGCAACAGCGGCCGGCAGCGCCAGGCGTGCCGAAGCGGAAAGTGCACAGCGCAGGCGCAGCGCCGCATCGGCCCGCGCCGTGTGGCGCAGGCGCGAACGCCTGCCGGGCAGCAGCGCACCGCCCGGGATGAAATCCGGCTTCGGCGGCTGGACGACGCCCGATAGCGGACCCCAGGCATCGCCCCAGGCGCTGCCGAAGCTGGCGCCCCAGGCCGAGGCCATTTATGCCGGGCCCCACGGATTGCCCGGGGTGCCGTCGCCGCCGACGTTCTGGCCCTTGATCTTCTGCAGATCCACCGGGATCGCCGTCGCCTGCAGCGCGGCCACCAGCTCGGCGGCGATCTGGGCCGCGCTCGGCCCGCTGCTGCCGCTGGTGGCGATGCCCTGGGCGCGCTCTGGCACGATCAGGAAGGTATTGACCTGGTACGCGCCGAGGGTGCGGACGATCGGACGGCCGCCGCCTTCGACGGCCAGGTTGCCGGTGATGTCGAGGTCGTGGTCGGCCTCCATCGGACGCACGCGCCAGCCGTTGGTCAGAAAGAAGTAAAGCGGCGAGTACAGCCCGCCGCCGATCGCTTCGCCGCCGGCCTGCCGCAGGGCCAGCGGCCACTGCGGGTTGGCGGGGTGCCAGTCGACCCACGCCGACCAGATCTCCGGTGCGGAGACGACGGCCGACGCGAGGACGATGTGCTTCCGCGCCGTGTCGAAGGAGATGGGCACGAACGGCTCCTGTTAGACGAGGTAGCTCGGGTCGGTTTCGGCGACGGCGCTGATCGAGATGCCCTTGCTCTGCGTGATGGTGCCGTCGGAGACGCCCGGCTTGGCGGAACCAGGGTTGCCCCACACCAGCTTGACGTTGCGGTTGGTGCTGCCGGCATAGCCGCCCTGGGTGTTGTTCGAGTAATCGAAGGTGAACGGGATCGAGGCGCCGGAGATGGTGCCGGTGATGTCGTTGCCGTCCTTGTCCTTGACCACGACCGCCGTGCCTTCGCCGAAGTCGTCGCCGGCCGGCGTGGTGGCGTAGTAGAGGGTGTAGTAGCCGCCGATCAGCGGGGCGTTGAAGCCCATGGTGCCGGCCGAGGCGTAGGGGAACTGCCGCTCGACGCCGTTATCGTCGATGAAGACCACGTCGTTCAGGTCTTCCGGCAGCGGCGTGAAGAAGGCGCGGCTGTAGAGCGTCGGGCCGACGAACCAGCAGATCAGGTCGGCCGTCTTGCCGGTGACCGCGCCGGCGGTGCCGCCGGTGTTGATGTCGGTGGCCTGGCGCAGCAGGTACTGCATCTTCGTGTAGATCTCGAAGCGGGTCGCGCCGGCATGGGTGATGTGCTTCTTGAACGGGTAGCTTCCGCCGCCGATGGTGACGTTGGTGTTGGCGCTGTCGTATTCGATGGTGATGCCGGAATACGGGGCGCCGCCCATCGAACCGTCGCCGGCCTTGATGTTGGTGTCGGCCGCGCAGTTGATGCCGAACGGCAGTTTGAACGGGCCGGTCGCCGTCTCGTTGATATCCGCCAGCGAGACATCGTCGAAGGTGTAGCCCTGGGTGCGGTTGAACGACTTGAAGTAGGCGCGGTTGTCGAAGTTGCCGTTGCTGGCGTCGCCATAGACCTGGACGGCCTCGTTGGGGAGGTCGGTGAAGGTGTAATTGATGGCGGCGCCGGCGGCGCTGCGTTGGAAATAACACTGCGAGCCGGCCGGGACCGCGCCCTGGAGCACGGCGCCGAAATATTCTCGGTTGAGCACGCCGGCTGCGGAATACTCGCGCCAGCCGCCGTTGCGCAGCATCTGCCGGGTGGCGTCGGTACCCGGCTTCCAGCCGCTGTAGTTGCCGCCCGGATCGCGCCCGAACAGGTACTGGCCGGAGCGGTTGTCGATCTTGTTCATCGGGTACGGGTAGGGCTTGTAGGTCGCCGTCGCCCACAAGTCGACGAACTTGCACCACAGCGCGTTCATGTCCACGCCATCCTTGGCGATCAGGCCGTTGGTGGTCAAGCCGTCGGCGCTGGCGACGAAATCGAAGGTACGGGCGCCGGTGTCGAAGGTCAGGTTGGTGCCGACGATGAGGTCGTCGGGATCGATGATCATGGTCATGGCGTTACTCCAGGTAGCTCGGGTCGGGGGCCTGCACGACCGGCACGGCGGCGCCGGCGGTAGTCAGGGCGAGGTTGCGGATGGTGGTGTGCGGCATGTAGCCGGGCTTGTAGATGGCCACGTCGACGCTGTGCGCCGCTTCGTAGGTGTAGGCAAAGGTGGTGCCGGCGTTTTCTTCCTGCGTGGCCAGGACCGTCTCGGTGCCGGCGGCCAGGATGGTCACGTCGGAGCCGGCGACGAGGCCGGTCAGCGTCAGCGTCGCGGTGTCCAGCGGATACGTCTGGTTCTGGTCCGTGCTGCTCGTGACCGTCGGGATGGCGATGTTGGTCAGCAGGTTGCCGGCGTTGGCGGTGGCGCAGGTGGCCCGCACCTTGAGCTTGACGCCGGTGGCCGGGGTGATGGCGCCGGCGCCGTTGAGGTTGGTCGCGTTCAGCGTCAGCCAGGTGCCGTTGTAGCCGGCGCCCTTGTCATACTGGAATTCATAGGTGACGTTGCCGGTGTTGGTGCCGGTCAGCGTCGGGGCGAGGTTGGCAAGGGCGTTGTGGCCCTTGGCGAAGTACGGCATTTCCCAGGTCACCTGGTCGCCGATGGCGGTCAGGGCCACCTGGCCGGCCGAGTTGAAGCGCGGCGTGCCGCCGGTGACGGCGCATTGCGCGGCGCTGGCCGAGGTCGGTTCGTTGCACAGGACCTCGATCTTGCCGACGGTGGCGCTGGTGAAGCTGTCTTTCCAGTGCGTGCCATAGACCGAGGTCTGGCCGGTGGTGGCGCCGGTGAGGCTGACGCCCTTGGCGATGCAGTTGAGCGCGGCGATGACCGAGGTGTCGGCGTAGTCGCCCTTGACCGTCTCGAGGGTGACGTTGTTGTCCGAGTTGACGAACGCCCACGGGCCGGTGCGGCTGTTGCTGGTGTAGAGCTGCTGCAGCCTGATGCCGTCGTTGTTGCCGCCGCCGTTGTAGATGACGCCGCAGGCATTGGCGCTGCCGAGGCTGAGCGGCGAGGCGTAGCTGCCGAAGCGGCGGACCCTTACGTCGTAACAGGCAGTGGAGTTGACGATGCCTGAATACGGATGGACGTTGGTCAGGCCAAGGAAGTCGACGCCATCGACCTTTGGCGAAACGCAGCCAGTCTGGAAGTCGACCGCGTAATGCGGATTGGCGGTGCCGGTGGCGCCGCTGAAATTGTCGGCGTAGTGGTGACTGGTGACGACCGGGCGCTGGCTGCCAACGTGGTACTGGCGGCCGCCGATGTCGGTGCAGCCGGTCCAGGTGCAGTCGATGTTCTGCGTCAGCGTCCACACGCCCGTGGTCGCATTGCCGCGGTTGAGCAGCGTCTGCGACTTCACGTTTTGGAACGTGACGCCCTTGTTGTAGTTGGCCTGATTGACGTAGGCGCCGGAGGCGGCCAGGCTGAAGCGGGCGAACAGCGAGTCCTTGACCGTGCCCCCGCCGAAGCAGGAGAGCATGTTCAGCGCCAGGTTGAGCTGCGCCTGGGTCGGGGCGACGATGACGTTGTCGACGTTGATCGGCGCGGCGATCTCCTGGAGCACCAGTGAATCGCTGACCGCGCTGTTGAGCACGTCGGCCTGGTAGGCCTGGAGGAAGTTGCCGTACCACTGCATGGCGGCGCCGTTGAGCCGGATCTTGCCGGCGGCGCTGGTGACGAACTCCTGGCGCGTGGCCAGCGTGGCGTTGGGCAGCACGCGCGGGCCGGAGCCGCTGCCGGCGGTGCGCGTGCAGGTGGTTAGGATCACCGCCGGGATATAGACCTTGCAGCCCGACGGCGGCAGGTAGCCGACGCCGTTGGTGCCGTCGTTGCCGATCCGCGCGCCGGCCGTGGTGTGCCAGATGATCTTGCCGCGCTCGTCGGTCGGGATGGTGGAAAGCGCGACGATGGAGCCGGCGCTGGCGTAGCGCTCGAGCACGCCGGAGCCCGGCGAGGTCTCGACCCAGAATCCGGGGAAGGTGCCGGCGACGGTGGCGCAGGTCGGGAAGGGGATGACCTGGCCGCGGCTGCCGTTGGTGGTGCCGATCTCGAAGAACTCGCCCTCGCCCAGCTCGACTTCGCCGATGCGCGGGACGGTGATCTGCGCGGTGTCGGCGCCGCGTACCTCGATCCAGCCCTGATAGTCCGCGCCGGTGGCGCTGGCGGCGATGCCGGTGAGCGCGCCGGCCGCGAAATTGCCGCCCGCCTTGTTCTTGACCTTGATGAAGCCGGCGGCTGGCATGGCCGAGCCGGCAGCGGTGGGCTCGGCATTCCACGCGGACCAGACGCCGAGCAGGGTCGCGGAAACGCCGCCCTGGCTGATGGTGGTGCCGATCGCCGGCACGTTGCCGCTGCCGGTGTTGTACGGGATGATCCGCACGTTTTTGGCGGTGGCCTTGAGCCTGCCGCCGATGCCGCTGAACGTGACGGTATCGACGCTGCCGAAGGCGGCCGAGTGGTTCGCGCACTGGTAGCTGTCGGTGTCGATCAGCAGCGTGGTGTTGTTGCTGATGGCGTAGCTGTCGAGCGTGGCGTTCGTGGAGCCGCCGGACAGGCTGTCCCAGTTGGTGGTGGCGCCGCCGTTGACGGTGAAGGCTGTCATTCGGGTGCAGCCTCCGGCTCAGGCTCTGGAGCGTATTCCGGCACGATGACCGGCAGCGGGGTGATGACCAGCACCCCGTCGACCACGGAGAGGTCGGCGCCGGCTTCGATCAGCGCCGCCTCTTCGACGCTCACGTCGAAGACGGAGACGAAATCGGGCGGCGGCTCGGTATCGCTGGTGGCGAAGGCGCCGCAGGTGAGGAGGTAGGTTCGGTGCGGCATCTCAGTTACCGAAGACGATCCGGGCGGCGATGTACCAGGTCGTCGCCCATAATGCGACCCCAAGCAGACTGAGCGGAGTCAGCCGGTGGGGGTTGAGGCGGCGCTTCATCAGAGCCCTCCATTGCGTCGAACATGGCCATGACCCAATCGGCAACCACCCAGGCGGCGAGCATCAGCAGCGCGCCGGCCAGGATCAGCAAGGCGAGCGCGGCGAGGTCGGCGGCGGTCGGCACGAAAATAGGCATCATTTGCCGATCCCGAGCGCGGACCCGATGCCCAGCTTGACGGCCAGCGTGCCGAGCAGCAGGACGGTCAGGATGTGCAGGATTCCCCAGATCGACTTCTTGGCGACGTCGCGCTTGAGGTCCTGCCAGAACTCCTGCTCCGCCTTTGCGGCGGCGATCAGGGCTTCGTGCGCCTTGCGGTGCCCCTCGACGCCATCAGGGAACGCATAAAGCAGTTGGCCCCGGGCTTCGGCCACCTTGGCATCGATCATCGATGAGAGCTCTTCGCGCTCCTTCAAGGAGTGCATTTCCAGCGCTTCGTCGAGATCGTCGATAGTGACGGGCGCAGAGCCGTAGCGTTGTCGTGCGTTCATCGTCGGCCTCCAACCGCTTTGATCGAATCGGCGATCGCGTCGCTCTTCTGCGTCGAGCCCTGCGAGCTGCCGAAGTAGTAGGAAATGACGGATTGGGCGTTTGCCGCTACATAGCCGATCAGCGTGCCGATCACTCCCGAGATCGCCGCGAACATTCCCTCGCCGACAGCGATGCCGCCGCGCAGCATCTGGTAGCCGCCGTACATGACGAGGCCGACCGAGCCGGAGAAAACCAGCAGGATGATGACGCCGAGCCAGAACACCTTTTCGTCGCGGTACTTGCGCGCGTCCTGCACGTCGGCGATGTAGGCCCGCTCGCGCTCGAATGCCAGTTGCGCCAGTTCCTTCTCCTGCGCCAGCACGGCCAGCTTGAACTGCATGGCGAGCTCGGGCTGCTTGTTGAGCACGGCGGCCGCTTCGTCGACGGTCGCGGTGCCGGTGACCTCCCTGGCCACCTGGCCGATGCGCTCGGCGACTTCGGCTTCGTTGGCGCGGCCGAAGTAGCGCAGCGCCTCGGGGACCAGCGTCGAGACGAGGGAGATGATCGGGATCAGCGGAATAGGCATGTCAGACCTCGTTGTCTTCGGCCGCGTAGCGGAGGTTACCGGCAATGCGGTTCGCCCAGCCGGCGCCGTGGTGCGGCCAGTTCTTGAGCTTGGTCATGAACTCCAGGCGCTCGGCCAGGAAACGCATGAGCACGTCCGAGACCGGTTGCGCGGCCAGCGCGGCGCGGCTGCGCGGCCCGAAGAGGCCGTCGTCGGCAGCGCCGATGGCGCGTTGCAGCTTGCGGATGGCTGTCTGGATACCGGAATTGACCGCGAAGTCGAAGGCCTGAAACCGGATCGCCGGGTGGGCGTCCGGCCCGAGCGGCTCCCAGAAGTCGCGCTGGTAGATGGTTTTCGCTTGCTCGCGCGTCAGGCTGGCGATGTCGAGGTGCGGGTAGCTCCGCTTGGAGATGCCGAACTTCGTCTCGCCGCCGGGGTCTCGCGGATCATTGACGTAGCCGCCCTCGTGCCCGATCAGGCGGTCGAAGGCTTGGTCGAAGGCCAGGGTCACAGCTGTACCTCCAGCGTCACTCGTTCCCCGGCCTCGAGCGCAGATTCGACCAGGGAGACAAGCCGGCGCGAAGTAGAGAGGCATGGAAGGACACCATACTGGCCGACCACTCGACCCAGAACCGCATCGCAGCCGCCAACGCCGCCGAGCCATCCAAGGCCGTCGGCGTAAGCCATGGGGATGCTGCCGTGCTGGGTCGCCGTGCGGACGTCGACCTGGAATACTCCGAGAGGTAGATGGGGTTTGCCATTGCCAGCTCCTACGCGTGAAAACATGAGCCCGCCGGTGTAGAGGAGGCCGCCCTCGATATGCAGCTTCATGCGGCGCCCTCCTCTTCCTCGCCGACATCGAGCAGCGAGAAGACGAAGGATTCGACGAGCACGTCGGCGTCCTCGAGGATCATGCGGGTCTTGAAAGACATTTCCGGCGGCGGCTGGTCGTCCTTGTAGCCGGCGCGGCCAACCAGCACGCGGTCGCCGCTGGCGGCGAAGGCCTCGAAGCGCACTGGCCGGCCATCGGCCAGCCCGCGCGCGGCGGGAAAGGGGTGCGCGGCGACCGCGCCGTCGGCCGGCGGGTTGAAGGCCGGCCAGGCCAGCGGGCATTCGGCCAGCCGGTTGCCGTAGGCGTCGAAGACGTCGACCCGGCCGCCGTCGAGCAGCAGGGCCATGGACTGCGCCAGGTGGTTTGCTGCCCAGACTTCAATCCGCATCGCCGGCCCCGATCTCGATTTCGCGGATCTCAACGCTGCCGTCTTCCAGGCGACGACCGACCTTCATGGTCGGCTTTCCGGGCGGCGGCAGTTGCACGGTGAGCTGCGGCGCCGGCTGTTCGCGGGCGGCGAGCTGGGCGATGGCGTTGCCCAGGCTGCGCTGGCCTTCGAGCATGGCGGTGGCAAGCGGGTCGTCTTCCGGCGGCTCGCTGTCGTCTTCCGGGCCGAGGCCGAGGGCGTCGGTGCGCTCGTCGTCGGCGGCGCGTTCTTCGTCGATCTCCTCCGGATCGTCGCCGCGCTCGGTGATGACGCGGCTGCGGCTGGTGAAGCCGGATTCGACGGCGATCTGCTGCGCCTGCACGTCCTGCGTCGGGTGGATGTAGGCCCAGCCCTGCGGCACCCAGGTGACGCGGCGGGCCTCGCGGCCTTCGGCGCCGGTGAGGATGCCGGCGATCACCGCGGCGTCGGCCCAGGCGCCGCGCACCTTGCGGCAAAACTGCGGGATCAGGATGTGCCACTGCCGCTGCTGGCAGTGGCGGCGGAATTCGTTGAGGATGACGCGCAGGGCGCGGTCGGAGACGCCGCGCAGGTCGCCGGTCAGCAATTCGTACGGCAGGCCGGTACCGGCGGCGACGCCCTGGTATTGCTGGCGGGTGAAGTCGCCATAGCCGGCGCCGGCATCGGGCGGCTCGCTGAACTTGACCTCCTCGCCCGGCAGCAGCTCCTGCATGGTGCCCGGTTCGAGGGCAGCCATCGGCGTGCCGTCGTGGTCGGCCTTGACCGGCTGGCCGGTGAGCGGATCGAGCGCGGCATCCTGCCCGGAGGCAGGGCGCGTCAGGAAGCCGGCGAACAGATTGGCGAGCTTTTGCCGCTCGAGCACCGCATCGTCGAAATCGCCGACGCCGCGCAGGCGGGCGAGGATGGGCGCCAGGTCGGAAACACCGCGCAGCTGGCCGGCGCGGGTCGGCTCATAGATGTGCAGCACGGTCTCGGCCGGCACGCGCACCAGGCTGCCGGTGTCGCCGCGCCCGTCGCCGGGGTGGTTGCGGTGCATCCAGTAGGCGACGCGCTGGCCGATGCCGTTGAACTCGATGCCCTGCTTGATTTCGTTGCCGTTGGGCGCGGTGCTGTCGTTGGCCGGCACCATGTCCGCCTCGATCACCTGGATCTGCAGCGGCACCGGCAGGCCATCCTCCGGCCGGCGCGGGCGCAGGCGCACGAACACCTCGCCGGCCTCGATCCAGTTGCGGGCGACGAGGTTCTGCAGGCCGTAGAGATCGAGCACGCTGTCGGCGTCGCAGACTTCGACCCAGTCATCCCACAGATCGCGCAGGGTTTGCTTGAGCGCCGCATCGGTGGTCTTGGGCCGGGCGAGGATGCCGGTGCCGACCAGGTTGGCGGACCAGCGCTGGGGGATGGCGCGGCCGGCCCAGTCGTTGCGGCCGGCGTCGCGGGCGCGGTTGCGCAGCGTGCCGGCGCCGGCATTGGCGCGGTTCGGCCCGACGCCGGAAGGCGCCCAGCCACGCAAGCGGCGGCCCTGACCGGCGGCGTCGTGCGCCGGCATCAGCGCCGAAGCGACCGGGGCGGCCGTTGTTTTTGCCGCAATTCCGGCGTCGACCGCAGCAGCCTTGCTATGTGAACGGCGCGCCATCAGTAGCCCCGCCCGCCGTGACAGAGCCGCGTCTGGCGCGGCCGGGCGGCAACGGTGCCGGATGCGGCCTGCTCGGCATCGAACTGCGCCTGCAGCGCATTGCGCGCGGCGAGCAGCTCGTCGACGCTACGGTATTCGACGACCTTGTCGCCCTTCCTTACCATGCGCTCGCCAGTGGCAAGCGCCTCGGTCAGGGCGTCGATATCGGTTTGGAGGATGGGCATCCCGGGGGCTCAAGTATGGAGTCCTCGGGATGTTCGCGCGCGCGGGTTGCGCGCGCCTGTTGGCGGATTTCAGCGGGCGGCGGCGGCCACTACGGCACTGCAGGACTGTACCTTCTCCCGGTACTCCTTTGAGGCCTTGGTGGCCCCGGAAAAATACGGGCTGGACAGCGTTTCGCCATGCTTCGAGTCGCCCATGAACGCCATGAACCCCTCTATGGTCAGCTCCATGCTCGACACGAGCCGAACCTTCGCCGTCTCCAGGCACGCCGGCAGCATCAAGGCATCTGCTTCGCGCCGAATGGTCTGCAGGTTGGCCACCGGCTGCGGCAGGTTGATGCGCCCGGTGACACTGGCAATCTTGACCGCGTCACGCCAGCGTGTCTCCATGGATTCCAGCGCTTGCAACGATTTTACGAAATCGCTTTTCTGCTTTTCGGCGGCAACGCGCGCATCGAACTCCCGGCGCTCGGCATCTGCCTGGCGCTTGCGCTCGGCCTCTTCCTCAAGGCGCGCCGCCTCCTGGGCGGCAACGACCGCGGTCCGCTCGGCCTCTTTCTTCGATTGGTACTTCAGGTAACCGGCGCCGACCACCAACAGGAGAATCAGCGCAACAACGTGCAGGAAACCGAAACCGCCTTGCTTTTGCATGGTCATGATGACTATTGGATAACGTGGATGGCATTCGCCATTATGCCGGCGCGACGACACCATGCCAAACCACAGCGGTCATCAGAACCACTCGAACCCCATCTGCCGGATCACCTCGTCGTCGCTCTTTACCCGCCGATCCGCGCACAGCACCAGCGGGATCAGGCCGAGCAGTTCGGCGCTGCGGATGTCGTTCTTGACCTGCTGGTAGGTGACGCCGGTCATGGCGGCGATGCAGTGCAGCGAACGGCCCTGCATGCGCAGGGTGGCGGCCTTGCGGATGCGCTGCCAGCGGCCGAAGTCGGCGAGGCTCGGGATAGTCAGCGTTTCGCCGCCGAATTCGGCGACCAGCTGGCGGAAGGCGGAGGCGCCGAGCACGGTTTCGAGCTGGTGCCCGGCGTGCGCCTTCTCCGGCACGTAGAGCGTCTTGCCGCCCCACAGGCCGCAGATGCGCACGGTGTTGGAAAAGCCGACGACGGCGCCGAGGTCTTCGGCGAGGCCGTTGGGTTTGCGCTTGATGAGGGTGTCTTCGGCCATGGTCATCCCAGGTAGGTGGATTTCGAGGTGCGGCGGCGCACCGGGGCGGGTTGTTGCGGGGCGCTGGCCTCGGCCACCGGCACGGCGGGGTCGTCCGGCAGCCGGCGACCGGTGCCTTCGAGGACGCGCGCTTCGGCGGCGGCCCATTCGGCCTGCGTCATCCGGTGCAGGCGCAGCTCGGGGTGGTGGGCGGCGGCGTAGGCATAGACGAAGGTGTCGAGCGGCTCGTTACGCGCCCCGCGCTTCTTGACGTAGCGGTTGGTGCGCGGGTCGAAGGTTTCGGCGAGCAGGCCGGCGAAGAAGGGTTTGTCGAGCTGGTCGCTGAAATGCACCAGGCGCTGTTCGCGCTCGAGGTCGGCATCGGCGCCCAGGCGGCGGAACAGCCAGTGCTTGGCGGCCACGGTGCCGACCTGCCAGGTGTGGATGCCGCGCTTTTCGGTCTTGCCGTCGGCCTTGATCTCTTCCCATTTCGGGCGGCCGAGCACCGGGGCGTTGTTGCTCTTGGCGCCGAAGATGACCATCGGGCGCTGCACCGGGTCGGCGGCTTCCTGGTTGGCGAGGATGTAGGCCTTGACGAAGGGCGTGCGGTGGCCGCGGCCGTCGATGGCGGCGGCGGACACGCGCAGGCTGGCGCCGCTGGCGTGCTGGATGCGCCGGTTGAGCAGCGCGGTGAGCGCGGCCCACACTTCCGGCCGGGCCGGGTCGCCGGTGAGGACGACGTAGTCGAGCGTCCACGAGGCCAGCCCGCGGCCCCAGCCGACGATATGCACTTCCAGCCGGTCGTCCTGGGTGTCGATGCCGGCGGTGACGTAGCACACCGGCAGCGGGGCCACGCGCAGGTCGTAGGGCTCGGCGCGCTCGGCCAGCAGGTTGTGCTTGAGGGCGCGCATGGCCGGGTCTTCCCACGGTTCGGCCAGGCGGTCATTGATGAAGGTCTTGAGCTTGGCCGGGTCGCCCTGGGCGTCGACGAACATCTGCGCCAGTTCCGGCCAGCGCGGGCCGAGGCCGATCGGGTAGTAGAGGCAGTTGGTGCGGTAGCCGCGGATCACGGCGCCTGGGTTGTCCGGGATCCAGCGGCCGGCGGCGAGCATGGCCGGCTTGTGGTGCTCCTCGATCTCGCAGCCGCATTCCGGACAGACCAGCCAGGCGCGCTCGACGCGGCCGGTGGCGGGCCCGAGCGACCAGTGCAGGTCCGGCCATTCGTAGGCATGGCGCTCGCCGCAGTGCGGGCACGGCAGGTAGCGGCGGCGGCGGTCGCTGGCCTCGTACTTGTCGGTGGTGCGGCACAGGCCCTTGATGCCGGGCGTGCTGACGTACATGCGCTTGGAGACGGTTGGGAAGGCGCTGGTGCGGCCTTCAAGGAGCGCGACGGGATCGTCGCCGGCGGGCAGGCTGGCCGCGAATTCGGTGAATTCATCGACGAGAAGGATCTTGACCGAGGTGGATTTCAGCCGCTTGGGGTTGCCCGCGTGCTCGATGTAGAGCTGGCCGCCCGCGAAATCCTTGAACTCGCGCGTGTTGCGCGCATCGCGGCTGACGGTGCTGGACAGCGCCTCGCGCACCAGCGGCGTGTCTTCGACCAGCGGGTCCAGCTTCTGGACGATGAACTTCTTCATCGACACTTCGCCCGGCAGGCAGACCATGATCGGGCCGGGGTTTTCGGTCATGGTGTAGCCGATGACCGCCGATTCGATGGTGGATTTTCCGAACTGGATGGGGAAGCAGCACACCACCTCGGCGACCGCGCTGCGCGCGCTCATGCAGTCCATCGGCTCCTGCAGCGCCGGGTTGCGGTCAAGCCGGAAACGACCGGGCGCGACGGTGGCCTTACTCGACAGCCGCATGTGCGCCTCCGCCCAGGCGCTGACGGTGGTCGGCGGGCGCGGCCGAAGTGCGCGCGCGGCGGCCTGGTAGAGGAAGGCGGTGTCGGTGATTTCGGTCATTTTTGGGCGTTGACCGCAGCAGCGTTGAACAGGCGCCGGACGGCATAGCTGCGCACCAGGCTGATAAGGGTGAACCACGCGCCAATAGCCAGGTTGTCGGCCAGCGGCAGGTGCACGCCAAACATGGGCAGGATGACGATCTGCGACGCCACCGCGACGCCGTAGCCGATGGCGACGTTGGCCACGGCTTCGACGGCTGAATGGGCGCGCGACTGGCTCATGCCACCGCCTCTGGAAACGGCGCGCCGGTAGCTTCGAGCTTGGCGCGCTTGCCGGTGAATTGCTGCCAGCGGCGGACGGCGACGTCGACGTAGTTCGGCGACAGCTCCATGGCGTAGCAGTGACGGCCGGTTTGCTCGGCGGCGATGATCTGCGAGCCGCTCCCGCTGAACGGCTCGTAAATTACCTCGCCGGCCTTGGTGTGGTTTTCAATCGGCGGTTTCCAAAGATCGACCGGCTTTGCTGTCGGATGCTCTTTGCTGGTCTCGCGCCCAACTGCCCACATCGTTGTCTGGTTGCGCGGGCCATAAAACGGCGGCCTGTTACCGCGCCGCCACCCGTAAAAGCACAGCTCGTGTTGCCAGTGATAGTCGCCGCGCCCGAATACCATGGACGGCTTTTGCCAGATGATTTGCCGGTGAATCAAAATGTCAGCAGCAGCAGCAGCAGCAAAGAACGTGCCCTGCGTAATCATCGGGTGCCACAGGTAGTAGGCGGCGTTTTCATTCAATGAAGGTAGGCCGGCGCGGATCGTGGCTTCGAGAAACGCCTGCAGCTTTTCACCATCGAGTTCGTCGTTTTCAATATCGGCGTGGCTTGCCGCCTGACCTTTTGACTTGGCGTTCTCGACGTATGCGATCCCATACGGCGGATCGGTCTGCATCAGGCTTGCGCGCTTGCCGTTCATCAGCATCGCCACGCTTCCAGCATCGGTGCTGTCCCCGCACATGATCCGGTGCTTGCCGAGCAGCCACACGTCGCCCGGCTTTGTCACCGCGTCAGCCAGCACCGGCGGCGTTTCGTCGGCGTCGGTGTTGCCTTCCGGCGTGGCGTCCAGCTCGGCGAGCAGCTCGTCGATTTCGTCGCCCATGAATCCGGTCAGCGCCAGGTCGAAGCCGGCGGCGGTGAGGTCGGCGAATTCCAGGGCGAGCATTTTTTCGTCCCACCCGGCGTTCAGCGCCAGCTTGTTGTCGGCGATGACGTAGGCGCGCTTCTGCGCTTCGTTGAGGTGCGCCAGTCGGATGCACGGCACCTTGTCGATGCCCAGCTTGCGCGCGGCCATGACGCGGCCGTGGCCGGCGATGATGCCGCCCTCGCCGTCGATCAGCACGGGGTTGGTAAAGCCGAACTCGCGGATCGAGGCGGCCACCTGCGCCACCTGCTCGTCGCCGTGCGTGCGGCTGTTGCGGGCGTAGGGAATCAGGCGGTCGATGGCGATGCTTTCAATTTTGATGGGCGTGCTCTCCTGGGATGCGGTGCATGGCAACGGCGGCTTCTTCGAGGGTGGCGTTGATCTGGTCCTCGAGCAGGACGCGAATTTCGTGCGAGTCGGTCAATGCGGCAAGCTGATCGCCCCAGATGGCAGGCAGGGCGACCAGCTGCATGCGCAGCGTGGCCATGGCGTCGGTCATGGCGAATGCAGCGGCGTCGCGCTTGATGAGTTCGCCGACCGAGCGCTCGTAGTCGAGCTTGGCCTGCATGGCGAAGTATTTTTCCTTGACGGCGCGGGCGGTGGCGTAGCTGTTGCCGATGGCAGATGTATCGGCTGCCGGCCTATGGCCGTCGACCGCAGCCGCCCGCCCGGCGGCGTGGCGTTCGGCGACGTGGTCCTTGGCAGGATCGGCGGTGGCGGCGATGCGGGCTTCGGATTCTTCGACGCGGACATGGCCGTCGTCGGTCATCACCAGCCGGCCGGCGTGCTTGAGCCGGGTGATGTGGGCGCGATCGACGCCGAGGTGGCGGGCGAACTGGGCCTGGGTGAGCGTGGTCATGCCGGCCTCCGGGCAAGGCGGGCGAGTGCGCCGCGCATGACGATCCAGTGCAGACAGTTTTCGGTGCGCTCGAACTTCATGACCGGCGGCGTGTGCTCCGGGTAGAAGGCGAGGTCGGGGAAAACAAGCTGGGTGTGGCGGCGGGCGCCGGACCAGCGCTCGCGCTTGATTGAGCGGCGGCCACGCAGCCAGAACAGGGCGAACGACGGGCGCGGGTGGCGCAGCGGGCGCCAGGGGATCGGGCGGCGCCTCATGCTCGGCTCCCGTTACGCCGGGCGGCGGCTTGTTCGCGCTCGAAGTCGACAGCACAGTCCCGGTCGCAGAAGTGGGCGCCGGGCGGGACGCTGGCGTCGCAGTAGTGGCAGCGGCCGGTGTCGGCGAGACAGGGCCGGTTGCGGGCAGCGGCGAGTGCCCGTTCGCGGTCTTGCGCTTCGCGTTCCTGGGCGCGGTCGAGGTCATCCATGGCGGCGTCCTTTCGGGTGGGTGGCGGCCTGGCCGGTGCGGACATGGCCGATGTCGATCAGGGTGGCGAGGCTGACGGCCTTGTCGGGGTCGTAGGGGATGGGCGTGCCGACTTCATGGCCGGCCTCCCGGGCGTGGAAGGTGGGCTGGCCATCCAGGCCGGCGCGGATGGCGGCATCGACGGCCTGGGCGCCGAAGGCATCGCGCAGCTCGTCGATCCAGCCGGCGACGGCTGGCATGGCCTGGCGCAGGGGCTTTTTCTCGTTCTCCATTCCGGTTTTTTCATGGGTGTGTGTAGGTGAGGAAAGGTGCGCGCGCGACCCGACGGCCCGACGCGTGTCCCGACGCGTGACCCGACGGGCGAAACCCGCGCCAATAGGCGCACCCGACGGCCCGACGCGTGTTTTCGTGACGCGCACGGGAGAGAATCGCGCACGCGTTTTGAAAATATCGGTAGTCGTGTCGCGTGTACACGCGGGGGAGTTGTCGGGTGTCGGGCCGTCGGGTTTCATTGTTTTCAATGACTTAGGGTGTCGGGTTGCCCGTCGGGTCCCGACGGGTTGCGCTGCTTTTTTGGGCAAAATGGTCATTTGAGCCCCGCTTTCGAGCGCGCTTCTTCGACGTAGAAGTAGCATTCGGTGAGCCAGCGGGTCTTGCTGACGCCCTCTCGGCGCTGCACGGCCTGGTCGCCGTGGCGGGCGATCAGCGTTTCCGGTGGAATGACACAGCGCCAGGTGACAGTGCTTGACGAGTGCAGGTCGGTGTAGCGGTCCGGCCGTCCTATGTCCCATCCCGGCTTGCTGGCGGTAGCCCAGAAGTGTTTTGCCGGGCGCGGGTAGGGCTCGCCGTTGCGCTTGCACCAGGCAAGGTACTCGGCATAGACGACGGCGGTGCCGGCCGGGGCGAAGGGCAGGCCATCGACGTTGCCGTCGCGCCATTCCTTGATGAATAGCTCGTCGCTGCCGGCGGAGAGCGTGATTAGGTCTTCCTTGGCCCGGGTCATCGGCGGCTCGGTCCACGGCTTGAAGCCGGCCAGGTCGATGCCGAGCAGGTGGTCGTGCAGGGCCTCGATGCCGCCCTGGTTGATCTCCTCGGTGACCTCCTGGTAGAAGACCTCGTTCATCGCGGCCGGCGCCCACACGACGCAGTGGCGACGATCGTCGCCGTCGAGCACCTGCGCCTGGCGTTCGTTGGAGAGGAACACGATGTTCATGTGGTTCCGCTCGCGGTGCGCGGCGACGTTCTTGGGGTTGATGCGCACCCACTCGCCGGTGATGAAGTTCTTGAGCTGGTTCTTCAAGTGGTACATCTCGGCGCGGGCGACGATTTCGTCGGCAACGACGAAGAGCTTTCGCTCCGACCAGTCCGCATTGAACTTGTCTTCGATGGCGGCCTGGTTGATGACGATGCCGTACTCGCCGTAGATCTTGGCGTAGGCTTCGAAGAACCGGCTTTTGCCGGTGCCCTGGGGGCCATGCACGATCAGCGCGGTCTGCATCTTGGCGCCGGGGTGCTGGATCGGGTAGGCCAGCCAGCGGAGGATCCACTCATAGACCTCGTCGGCGTTGTCCTGCTCGGAGCAGATGAAGCGCAGGAGGTCGAGCAGCGCGTCGCAGGTGCCGCGCCTGGGCCGGGTCGGCCAGCCGCGCCAGCGGTTGCAGAGGATGTTCGGGTCCTCATGGCCTGGATCGAAGCCAATCTGGTCGATATAGACGGCGCCCTTCTCCTGCCAGCGCCAGTGGCGCTTGATGTCGTCGGCGCGAACGCCGGCAGGCAGGAGGTTGATCATCTTCTTGCGCCGGACGACTTCGTTGGTCCACGTGTCGAAGACGAATTCGCCCGTGTTGTCGTCGATGTCCATGAAGCGATCGACGATGTCATCGAGCGACATGATCGACACGGCCGCATTGCGCTCCCCTCCCCCCTCCGATGCCGCGTTTTCGCGCGCGGTTTTTTCAGGCGAGGCAGCCGGCACAGGGGCAATTTTCAGGTCGGCGATGGCTTTTTCGAGCTGGGCGCGGACGGCTTGGTCGCCCTCCTCGGTCGCGAGGTCGTTGAAGTCGGTCGGGCCCTTGCGGTCGACGGGCCGCTGTGCCGAAAATTCAGGCTTGATCCAGGCGCAATCGTTGGCCAGTGCGGCCTCTGCCGCCCGCTGCACGCCGGCGTTGATCTTCTTGTGCGGCTTGCCGCAGGCGTTGCAGGTGCCGTCTCCGACCGGCGTCCAGGCCTTGCACTCTGCGCACTTCTGGAGCCAGTCGTCATCGGCGCAGATCAACGGCCGCGTGCGGCGGTAGTGCTTCTTGAGCGTTTTAACGACCGGGCCGAGGTTGTTGGCGGCGACGGCCATGGCCACCGACAGTCCGGTCGCCTGGTGCAAGGTCAGCGCGGTGGCAAAACCTTCTGTGACGAGTACCGCGCCGGCCGGCGACGAGCCGACCAGGAAATAGCGGCCGGCATACGACATGCCGCGCGGCCAGTTTTCCTTGTCGCGCTCGGTACGGCGGATGCGCTCGCCGTGCAGCTGGCGCGAGAGGATGAACTGCAGGCCATAGATGCGGCCCGATGAATCGATGAACGGCACCACAAGGGCGCCGGCGAATCCGGCCAGGTACTTGTAGTCCTCGTCCTCGGACCCGATCAGCTTGACTCCGTCGTTGCCTGGGAAGATGCGCGCCCCGCCGGCAGATTTCAGGCCCTTGCGGACCAGGTAATCGTGCTCATGGACGTCCTCGACCGCGCGACTGGCGCGCCAGACCGCCGTCGCCCACTGCGACGCGCGCTCGATCTCCGCTTCGCGCTCGGCCTGGGCGGCTTTCTTGTCCGCCTCCTGGCGGGCCCGGATCGCGGCCTTCTGCTCGTCGCTCAGCTCTGACTTGCGGATCCGCTTCGAGCCGCAGGACGGGCACTGCTTCTCCCGCAGCGGCACCTCGTCGCCGCATTTGTCGCAGCGCCGCGACAGGTCGATCTTGCGCGTGCCCGGGTCATCGCCGTGGAAGACTCCATAGGAGCCGGTCAGGTACAGCTCGTTGTCGATCAGGTGCTCGTACAGCCGGTACCAGCCCCGTTTTTCCTTGTCCTCGCCGACCACCAAGCAGCGCACCGACTTCGATCCGCGCGCGATCTCCAGCGGTAGCTCAATCTCGAGCCCCGCATCGCGCAGCTGCTCGACCACATAGTCATGGTTCAGGTAGGCCATCGTTGACTAACCAACCCCCCCACTACCTACCCCTTTTTCGAGGCTCCACGACCC